>ERZ791610.30-NODE-30-length-122200-cov-4.941905_pt1 | contig 122200 bp, 118 predicted proteins | sample MGYA00510061_ERZ791610 | MGnify/ENA primary metagenome ERZ791610 (study PRJEB30046, sample SAMN00791922) | human gut metagenome | study: EMG produced TPA metagenomics assembly of the A metagenome-wide association study of gut microbiota in type 2... | reverse complement strand
CGGTTCAGGTCCGTGTGGTAGTAATACCTTGAGGGTTCGACTCCCTTCTTCTGCACTGGATGATGATCCGAAACTTAAGGAAACTTGAGTTTCGGATTTTTTTGTTGGAAAAATCTTGACATTATACCAGGTATAAGCCTTATGCTTACTGTGTAAATAAAGAATATTTCCCTAAGCCATAGGGGTAAGGAGGAGTGTATATGTCACGAACCATCAAAGAAGCAGAGGAACTGACAAAGGTGACCAGTCAGAATATCCGGTATTATGAAAAGCAGGGGCTGCTGGCTCCCAAAAGAGATAAAGAAAATTCATATCGTTTGTATTCAGAGGAGGAGATCAGCCGCTTAAAGCTTATACGTTTGTTTCGCAAGCTGGGGATGCCCATAGGAGAAATCCGCCGGATGTTTGAAGGGGACATTTCTCTGGAAGAAGCCATTGGGGATCAGATCAGCCGCCTGCAGTCCCAGAAGGAGGAATTGACGGCAGCCCTGGAATTTTGCGGAAGGATAAAGGAAAATCAGCTTGCAGATGTAGACCCCGATCTTTATCTGGAAGAAATGGAACAGGAGGAAAAGCGGGGATCGGTATTTATGGATTTCGTCAATGATTATGCTAGAGTTGTAAGATCAGAAGCAATCCGGGAGTTTTCCTTTATGCCTGATGACCGGTGTGATGAGCCAGATACCTTTGAGAGAGAGCTGTTAAAGTACGGAAAAGAGAATGGAAAAACGATCATTATAACAAAGAAAAGCAGGTCGCCGCATTTTATGATGGATGGAAAGGAGTACAGAGCGTATAGAACTTCTTCAAGATTTGGGATTGTGGTGCACTGTGAACTGGTTCATCCGGAGGACTATGTGCCCGAAGGAATGAGTAGAAGGAAATACCGCCTGCTTCGCGTGATTTCTATTGTAGTCCTTCCGCTCATTCTGTTTGCTGCTTCTAATCTGTGGATTTTCAAACAGATGGATTTTGGCTCTCCGCTCACCTGGCTGGCACTGTTTGTTCTGGCAGTGGTGTTATTGGCAGATCTGTGCTTTTTGTACTACAGCTGCGGAAAAAATTTCAGAGGATAATTTAATACAATTTTAGTACGAATGCCTCACACCTGAGTGCTATCTTAATTCCTTTGGTGCTATGATACGGACAATGTTAAAACATGAGGAGGAATTGACAATGAAAAAGATAGTAAAAAAGTGTGAGGCATTTTTGTGTATGGCAGCAGTGATAATTGGAGTAACAGCGCTTCGGTTTCAGCTTTTCGCACCGGAGGTATTGGAACAGCTCACAATGCAGCTTTGAGTGTGAATGATGATGCTGAGGACGCTGCTAAAGGGATACCGGCCGGGCAGGAATGCGTACAGTAACCTCAGTACCCTGACCGGGAGTACTGGTAAAGGAAAGACCGTAGGCATCTCCGTAAAGGCTTTTTAAACGCAGATTGGTGTTGGACACGCCGATGTGCCTGAGAGAAGTTAAGCCATTATCTGCTGAGAGGCTGTCTAAAAGCGTATCCAGCTTTTCCGGCGCAATCCCGGCCCCGTCATCGCTGATCACAAGGACTGCATCTTCTCCCTCGCGCCAGCCGGTAAGAAGAATACAGCCCTTTTTTTCTTCCTTCATTAAGATGCCGTGCAGAAGGGCGTTTTCCACAATTGGCTGGAAGGTCAGTTTGGGGATCGTCAGGCTGCCAAGCTCTGGAGGAATGTCTGCTATAAAGTCGGCACAGTGATTGTAACGCATATTTTGAAGCTGCATATAAAGCGTTACATGGGTAATTTCATCATCAATGGTACCGAAAAGCTCTTTTTGTCCAAGCGTCAGACGGTAAAAGCGGGTGAGTGCCTGAACTGCCTGGCTTACCTGACTGATCTGGCCAGATTTTGCCAGCCAGTTGATCATATCCAGAGTATTATAGAGAAAATGAGGATTGATCTGGGCCTGCAAGGCGCGAAATTCAGCCTTTTGCAGTTCTTTGGCAGCAAGCTCCTTCTGGTTTAGCAGTTCATTGATCTCTGCAGTCATAAAATTGTAGGCACCGGAAAGAATGCCGATTTCGTCATTCCCGGCATTTTTCAGAAGAAGAGGTCTGGGACGTCCAGAGCGGATGGTTTCCATCTGCAGGGCAACATGAATAATGCGGTCTGCAAAGGACTTTGAAAGGCGGTAAGCCAGAAACAGGGCCAACAGGGAGATAACGCCATAGAATGCAATAAATTGGAGGATCATAGAGACGCCTGCTGCCTTTAGGCTTTGCCTGGGGATGACAGACATAAGATACCAGTCGGATCCATTGATGGAAAATGATGCCGCATATACAGGAGAACCGTCCAGATCAGCCGGAATGAATTGTTCTTTTTGTTTTAACTGTTCAAATAATGAGTGGGGGATTTGGGGAATGGAACTGGAGAGCCGCTCGTCTTTCATATCAATCGGTTCACCGGAGGCGTTCATAAAAAAATTGATTTCTCCCTGGATCAAATGCGTGTGTGTGATCAGCTGCTGCAGGGAACTGCGGGAAAAATAAACAGCCACATAGGCAGCCGCTTCTTTTTCTGCCCTTTCATCTTCGGAAAGATAATTAAGCCGAACCAGATAGGCCAGATTCCCGCAGTATTTTTTTTCATTTTCCGACAGATCCGGAGCTGCACACAACAGTCTGTCCTCCGGAGAGGACTCAAAACGGTCGAGCCATCCGCTGTCTATTGCAGAGAGAGGGATAAAAAGGCGCTGGCGGCCGTTATTTAAAATGTCAAGCTGTGGATAGGAGCTGTCATCGTAATAGATCCGTATGGTGCGGATTAAAGAGGGTTCCGCAGCCATATCTGCCAGCTGATACAGATTGTTCAGATGCGTGCGTGACAGGGCGGCTCCGGGCGCCTGTTTTTTTGTGATGGAAAAGAGCCGCTGGATCGGAAGGGAATAGGTGAGTGTATCAGAGGCATGAGCTACATGGATCATAAGATTTTCTGCCGCAAGAGCGGACTGGGAATGAAAGGCCTCTTCGGAGCGCAGCGTGTCATTTAACACAATGCGGAAAATCCGGGTAAATAAAAAGAAGGTCACAGTCAGCGTGGGAAGCATAAAGAGGATGGCAAAGGACAATGCCAGTTTCTTTTTCAGCTTCATATCATAAATGTAATAATGAAAAAACTGTTTTATGGGACGTTTCATCAGAGTATTTTCTCCCTGTATTCCGATGGTGAAAGGCCTACGATCTTGCGGAAGGCCTTGCTGTAGTAATTGCCGTCGCTGTAGCCGACTTTTGCGGAGATGTCCGTGATCCGGTATCTGGGATCGCTCAAAAACTGCTTGGACATTTTAATCCGGTAATCGGTCAGATACTGGTTGATCGTCTGGCCGGTTTCATTTTTAAAAAGAGTGCAGATATAGCTGGAGGAGCGGTTTGCATACTGGCTGATATCCAGCACAGACAGGGTAGGAACCGCAAAATTCTGGCGTATATATTCCTTGATCTGAAAGACGACCGGATGCTCGGACTGATTAAAGATCAGGGATTGAAAATAGTGCCTGATCCTGTGGCAGAGAAAATTATGGAGCTCTCCTAAGGTGGCGCAGCTTATTACATCCTCCCAGATGGATTCTGATTCGATACCTTCTCTTTTCCACAGAGAAATGTGATTAGCCAGACTGATCTCATCCAGCTTGTTCAGATATCTGAAATATCGGTCTCTTACCTGAGCTTCCGGAAGAGGAGGGCTGTTTTTTAGAGCATTATAAAAGTTTCCGGCAGCTTTTAGTGCTTCCAGCTCTCTTTGGGCTGCAAGGGCTGCTGTAAAGTCTGCAAAGGGATCTTTGGCAGGCTGCAGAGAGCCGGCAGGAGGTGTTTGTGTTAAGATGGAATTGTAATCATGATAAAAGCTTTCGCTTAATAGGCTCATGGCGCTTTTATACGAAAATGCAGCCTGATCCATGCCCTGTACAGAGGGGCCTGATGCAATAAAAAAACGGCAGTAGGGTGTGATCCGCTCTTTGAGAAAGCTGGTAAAAGCGCGGACTGTTTCTGGTTCCTGGCGGTTGGAACTGCACAGAAAGCTTACGATATAGCGGTCTGCCTTGGGCACCAGAATCCGCACGATCCCCATTTTTTTCAAATAGGAAGAAAAAAGCTGATTTTCCTGGATCAGATCTTCTGAGGGAAGCTCGGAAAGGGGGGTGAGACAGCTTGTGATCACACAGGTAAACCAGAAATCTGTTTCGACTTTCGGAGAAACGCGGGCTGCCAGTTCCAGGGCTTCCTCCAGTTTGGAAGAATTGGTCAGGGCCAAGGCAAGGTGACCGCGCAGATCCTTTTCCTCCAGCATAGCGCCGGCTTTTGCGGCTCTCAGGGTACGGAAACGGTCGGCTGCTTCCTTTATGGCATCCTCAAGTTCCTTTTTTTCTGCCGGTTTGTCAATGTAGCTTACAGCTTTCAGTTTAATTGCCGCTTTCAGATATTCGCGGTCTGAGTAGGCGCTCATGAAGATGACGGCTGTATCCGGAGCCTCTTCCAGGTACAGAGAAGCCATCTCAACCCCAGTCATGCGGGGCATCCGCACATCGGTAAGCAGGATATCCGGGCGGTGCTTTCTAGCCTCTGTAAGGGCGTTGACCCCGTCGTCTGCCAGGATTACCTCTGTAATGCCGTACTGTTTCAGATCCAGCAGGCTGCATATACCTTCACGGGTAAGTTTTTCATCATCAGCAATCAGTAATTTCATAGGATATAGGTTCTCCATTTTTTGATTCAACAATCGCTCTGCCTTTATTTTATTTGAAAGCCTTCACTTATGCAATGGAAATCAAAAAAAATTACAGCGAATGAAAGGATTTTACCATGGTTTTTTTCAACTTCAGCTGTTATCATATGAAATATAAGATGTTATCATGCATTGCCGGATATTGCTTACCGTAAGCGTCATCCCCGTGTATCCGGCAATGAATTTTATAAATGTCTGCTCTCTGTGATGAGAGTATTGCGCAGATGATGGAGGTAATGAATATGAAGCGCGTTGCAGTTAAATTCAATCAGCCGGATCAGATCATTGATTTTGTGCGAATTATGAATCGGTATGAATATGATGTAGATGTAAAATGTGGAAGCAGGATCGTAGATGCAAAGTCAATCGTAGGTGTGCTGGCTCTGGCCAAATCCAGGACAGTGGAGGTGATTGTTCACACAGATGAATCCTGTGAAGATTTGATGGAAGAAATTTCTAGATATGCGGCATAATAGGAGGCTTGCGCCCGTTCTGTTTAAATATAAGCAGAATGGGCGTATTTTGTTTGAGTGCGTGTTATGCTTCTTAAAAAAAACTTGCATATCTTCCAAAAACGTGTATAGTTATGTATGAAAAAATAAATAAGCAGAGTAGGCTTATGCGCGTTAAGTGCCGGCTGGACAGGGAGTTGCCAGTCAGACGAAAGTAAGGAGCGGCTTTGTGCCGATCCTTCTGCGGTGCATGGGCCGCATCCCGCTGCATCAGAGAAGATCATAGGGATTTGATTATCTCCGATTGTAGTTTGAGAGGTCTGCAAAGGAGGTAATTTTTTTATGACAAGATTAGCAACTTTGTTTACCTGTTCCTTCCGCCGGTTAAAAGAGGTAAGGACCGTTACCGTTTGTGCCATGCTCGGGGCTATCGCTATCGTGCTGGGGTCATTAAGCATTGATCTGGGACCGTCTGTCCGTATTGGCTTTTCAGGTATTCCAAATGAACTGGTCCACTATCTGTTTGGTCCTGCGGCAGGAAGCCTGTTTGCGGGGGCGCTTGATATTTTAAAATATATGATCAAGCCTGTGGGCGGATTTTTCCCCGGTTTTACCCTTGTGGCGATGCTGGCAGGTGTGATCTACGGTTCTTTCTATTACAGAAAGCCCTTAAGTCTGGGGCGAGTATTTGCCGCTCACCTTGTTGTGAGCCTGGTTTGTAATGTACTGCTTAATACGCTGTGCCTGTCTCTGCTTTACGGAAAGGCATTTATGGTGCTTTTGCCGCCAAGAGTGATTAAAAATCTTATCATGTGGCCCATTGATTCCCTGATCTTCTTTCATATTGCAAAGCTCCTGGAAGCAGCAGGAATATTCAGGTTCCTGGGCGGAAGGGATCAGAACCGTTTATAAAAGGAGGAGTTGCCATGAAATTAAATACCGGTATGCGCTGCCATGACCTGTGTGAAAAAATGGAGATGGAAAAGGTGTTCCAGCTGGCAAAGGAAAATGGAGTGCACCAGATCCAGCTTGCTTTTGCCAAATCCATCAGCAATTATGACTTTACCACCGGTCATTACAACCCTGGATTTGCCCGCTACATTAAAGAACAGCTGGATAAAAACGAGATCCATGTGGCTGTTCTCGGCTGCTATATTAACCCTACTAACCCTGTAGAAGAGCTGCGCAAAAAAGAGGTAGCCCGTTTTATTGAACATTTAAAATATGCCCGCATCATCGGAGCAGATATGGTAGGAACAGAAACCGGCCGTCTGTCCTCGGATTTTCGTGTGACTCCTGAAACGTATTCAGAGGACGGTTATCAGCTTCTGTTAAAGAGCATGAGAGAGATTGTCTCTGCTGCTGAGAAGCTGGGAGTGATCGTAGGAGTGGAGGGCGTATTCGACCATACCCTTTACAGTCCGGCGCGGATGAAGCGGTTTTTGGATGACATTGATTCCCCGAACGTAGAGGTGATTTTAGACAGTGTGAACCTGATCCATCCGGATGAGGTGGCGCCTGAGGCTCAGGAAAGAGTCATTCGCCAGGCTTTTGAGTATTACGGCGACCGGATCAGCGCCCTTCATGTGAAGGACTTTGTGTTTGATGGCCAGAATCAGCTGTTTAGGCACGTTGGCGAGGGCCTGTTCTGCTATGAGCCTCTGATGCAGCTCATTAAGGAGAAAAAAACTCATATCCCGGTGCTGCTTGAAAACTCCAGCAGAGAACGTTTCCACAGCGATGTGGCCTTCCTGCAGGAGATTTATGACCGGGTATAATAAAAAGAATAGAAACAAACGGATGATCCCAGACAACTCTGTTCCATGAAACGGGCGGAGTTGGCTGGGATTTTCTTGTTTATAATATATAGATAATCGAATTTTGAAACAATAAAAATGTAAAATTTGTGTACAGGAGGGGTAAAATTATACATAATAAAAATAAAAGTGTGCTGATTTTTACACAAAAGTACTGAATCATCGCATAGTAAAGAATAAAGAATTGAGTTATATTAAATGTGTACAAAATTTATAGGTAAATGTGTGAAAAGGAGGATTATATGAAGAAATTTCCGAAAAAAATTGCAATGGTAAGTTTGGCAGCGATGATGGGACTTGCAGGCTGCAGCACACAGCAGGCAACAGAGAAAACGGCAGAAGGCAATTCTGAGGAGGCGAAGGAGCCGGTGGAAATTACCTTTTGGCATGTTTATTCAGAAAACTTTGGGGCTCCGGTTATCAAAGCTATGGTAGATGAATTTAACAGTACTCATGAAGATATTAAGGTAAAGGAAGTTTACAATCCTGATATGTATCCAGGACTTATGCAGAATCTTCAGGCAGAGGTTGCAGCTGGAAATCCTCCGTCTATTTGTATGATTGGATATAATTATATAAAATATTTTGCTGCGAATTTTAATTATATTAGTCCTCAGGATTTAATTGAACAATATGTTTCGGAGGATAAGGAATATTTAAGTAATACCTTTATGGATAATGTATTAAATCTGGCACAGGTAGATGGAGAACAGATTGGTATGCCGTATTGCATTAGTGCTCCTATTTTGTGTTATAATCCGGAACTTTTTGAACAGGCAGGTTTAAATCCGGATGAGAGACCCAAAAGCTGGGATGAGGTGCGGGAATTTGCAAAACAGATTACGGAAAAAACAGGAGAATATGGGTTTTATATGCAAGAATATGCAGATAACTGGGCTATTCAGGGGCTTTTAGAAAGCAATGGAGCACGGATGCTTGAAGATAATCGCGCTGCATTTGCTACGCAGGAAGGAATAGATGCATATCAGATCTTAGCCGATATGGTATTAAAAGATAAAAGTGCTCTTCATATTACTGCAGATGAAGGAATTCAGGCATTTTGTAATGGAAAGGTTGGTATTGCATGTATTTCCAGTGCAAAGATTGGGACGGTTACTCAGGCAGCACAGTTTGATGTAAAGGGAGCGGAATTTCCTGGATTTGATGGAAAAGAAAGAAGGCTTCCAACAGGCGGAAATTTCCTTCCTATTACAGCGCAGACAGAAGAAGAACAGAAGGCGGCCTGGGAGTTTATTAAGTTTGCCATGCAGCCTGAATGGTTGGCAAAGTGGACAGAGAATACAGGGTACTTACCTCCAAGGCAGGAGGTTGTAGATGAAGAAGGTTTGAAAAATTATATTGAGGAAAATCAGATGTTAAGAGTTGCATTTGATGAAATGGATGACCTGTATTCATGGGCTGCTTATCCGGGAGATATGGGAACACAGGCAGAACAGCTTTTAGCAGATACAAGAGATAAAATTCTGGATGGAAGCCAGACACCGGAAGAGGCGTTAAAAGAAGCTGAAAATACACTGAATGAGATGTTAGAAGAACAGTAAAAGAGAAGTAAAAAGCGCTGTAAAAATAAATGGTTCCATGGATCATGGCAGTTAATTTTACAGCGCTTGTTTTTAGAGAGGGTTTGATATGAGAAAATGGAGTCAAAAAAAACGTGATACCATTCTGGCATGGGCTTTTGTATTTCCAGCTACATTTGCTTTTGTGATTTTTATGTTTTGGCCATTAGCTTATACGGTATATTTAAGCTTTTTAAAGTGGAATATGGTAGCACCTGTAAAGAAATATGTAGGGATCAAAAATTATGTGGATATCATTAAAGATAAGGATACGATTCAAATTGTAGTAAATACACTTTTATACATATTTATCTTGGTTATAATTAACTTTGTGGTTCCCTACATATTATCATTTGTTAATACATTTGTAATGAAAAGAGGAAAATCAATCTACAAGTCCCTGCTGTTTATTCCAAGTCTTATTTCTTTAGTAGTAGGAGCAATTGCTCTGCAGTGGATTTTTAATCCTATATCAGGTCCTATATCAGGCTTTTTAAGTGAGTTTGGGATTTCTATGCCTACATGGTCTAAAACAAAAGGGTTGGTAATTTTTGTAATTTCATTGGTAGCAGTATTAAAAAGCTTTGGATATAATTTTTTAGTGCTTTTGTCTGGAATGGGAAGTGTATCAGAGGAATTGATTGAGGCAGCAAGGCTGGAAAAGACACCAGATCGAACAATTTTTAGAAAAATTGTAATGCCTCTCACATCATCTACAGCGATTTATGTTCTTATAATTAGTATCGTACAGGGAATGCAGTATGTATTTACACCAATTAAGGTATTGACCCAGGGGGGACCTAATAATGCCAGTTCTAATATTATTTATGGTGTGTATCAGGAGGCGTTTGGATTTTATAATACAGGAAAAGCATCTGCTTTGTCCATTATGACAATGTTTATTTTTTTAGTGCTGTTGTTTCTTGAATTTAAGTATGTAGAAAGAGGTGTGTACTATGAAAATTAGACATGGAAAAGAATTTTTCTGGCATCTGCTTTTTATTGTTTTTGTACTACTGTCTTTATATCCAATTTTGTTTGCTGTTTCAACTTCTTTTAAGAGTTTGACAGAGGCTTTTAACAGTTCTTCTTTGATTCCAAAAGAGTTTACGGTAGATGCATATAAAAATATTTTAGAAAAGATTCCATTTGTTAAAATTACAGTGAATACATTTGTGATTGCCTCGGTTGTTACAATTTTTAAATTAATTACAGGAGTGCTTGCAGCATATAGTTTTGTATTTTTTGATTACAAGGGTAAAAATGCGATGTATTTTATTTTGGTAAGCACTATTTTTATTCCGTTTACAGTCACTATGATCCCCAATTTTATTACAATTTCTCAAATGGGTTTAAGAGATAATATATTTGGTGTGGCTCTTCCTCAGCTTGCAGATGCTACAGGTATTTTTTTACTGAGACAACATATGAGAGGAATACCAAAGTCTTTAGTTGAAGTAGCAAAACTGGAGAAGGCTTCGCATAGGAATATATTAAAAACAATTGTAATTCCCATGGTTAAACCAGCTATTTTATCCATAGGAATTATCTTTTTTATTAATTCATGGAATGAGTTTGTATGGCCATCTCTAATTTTAAAATCAGAGGAAAATTACACTCTTTCTTTAGCACTCCAGATGTTTGTCAGTGCAGAAGGTGGTACAGATATTCCTATTGCGATGGCGATTTCTGTGCTTACAATGATTTTGCCTTTGGGTATTTATTCAATCTGTCAGAAGTATATCATTAATACATTTGCTCAGTCCGGTATTAAAGGGTAGGAGGAAAAAAATATGGATAGCATCCGTTTTGAAAATGTAAGTAAATCTTTTGGAAAAACAAAGGTAATTAATAATTTGAATTTATCTATTGAGAAGGGGGAACGGCTGATTCTTTTAGGGCCTTCTGGCTGTGGGAAATCTACGATTCTTCGGATGATCAGTGGGCTTGAGAGCGTTAGTGAGGGGAAACTTTATCTGAATGGGAAGCTTGCCAATGACATTGACAGCGGAGATCGGGATATTGCTATGGTATTTCAGAATTATGCTCTTTTTCCTCATATGACGATTGAAGAGAATGTAGGATATGGATTAAAAATTCATAAAGAAAAGAAAGAAGTAATTAAAGCAAGTGTTGCAGAAGCAGTAGAAATTTTGGGATTGTCTGGTTTAGAGGGGCGGTATCCAAGAGAATTGTCAGGAGGACAGAGGCAGAGGGTGGCATTGGCAAGAGCTATCGTAAAAAGGTCAGATTTTTTTCTTTTAGATGAACCACTATCAAACCTGGATGCCCAGTTAAGAGGACAGGCAAGAAAAGAATTGGTAAAGCTGCATGAAATGTATGGACAAACGTTTATTTATGTAACCCATGACCAAATTGAAGCGATGACAGTAGGTCAGAGAATTGCACTTTTAAATGGGGGAGATTTACAAATGCTTGATACACCGCATAATGTATATCATCGTCCGGCCAATATTTTTGTAGCTAAATTTATTGGATCTCCTTCTATGAATATTATTAATGTTCGCCTGGATGGGAGAGAACTGGTTTTGGGAGAGCAGAGAACGGAACTTCCTGAAATGTGGCTTAATCAGATTCATCAGGCGAAACATAACGGATTAAGATTAGGAATCCGTCCTGAAAATATGCTGCTTACCAGAGAAAAAAGCCAGTATTGCATTGAAATAGATATAAAATATATAGAAAATTATGGGAATCGAGTTGGATTTTATACGGAAATTGAAGACGAGGAAATGATTTCTATTATGCCGGAAAATGAGTTTTCAGTAGGTGAGAAGGTATACTGGAATATATTGCCGAATAAACTCCACTTTTTCGATGAAGAAACAACCCAGTCTATTGGTTATCCAATGGAATTATACTGATTATATAGGGGAGATTGATATGAAACTGTTTATAAGTTCTCTGGTAAGAGGTATGGCACAAATGGAAAAGATTGCATTATGGGTAGACCAAAAGCAGGAAACGGGTCTGGGGGTTGAACTAATTGCGTTTACTCATGATGAGGTATATTGGGATCGGCTAAAACGGCTGCTTTCTAAACTTTCATGCCCTTTGACTTTTCATGGACCATATATCAATGTAGAAGCGACAAGCCCAAAAGGAACATTAGAATACAGTCATCTGATTGACAGTTATTGCAGGGTATGCAGTCTAGCAGCAGAATACCATGTGAACCATATTGTATTTCATTATACGCAGAAGGGTGTTTTAGCGGAAGAAAAACCATACGTAAAAGATCGGATGATAGAAAATTTGGGGACTATATTGGATATTGGAAAAAGAGAAGGAGCAGAAATTTTGGTAGAAAATCTTCCTTATCCATCTAATGGTTTGCCTCTGTGCACCAACGAAGAATATAAAGAATTGTATGATTTGTTTCCAAATATGTGTGGTTTGATCGATATGGGACATGCTTATTTAACACAGCTTCCTATGGGGGGATTTTTAGAAAATTATGGGGAAAGAATTCATGCGTATCATTTTCATAATAATGATGGAATGAAAGATTGCCATAATTCAATCCTGAAGGGGAAGATTGATTATGAAAAGTTTGCTGTATTATTTCAAAAATATACACCAGATGCAAGAATTGTTTTGGAATATGAACCTCATGCATGGGTTTCAGAGGAGCTGATGGAACGAGATATAAATTATGTGAATAAATTGTACTTTTCATAGAAGTCTGGTACAATAAATCAGGGTGATATTTTAAGTGAAACGCAAATATTTCAGACGTTTGTTTTTTGCATTTTTATTTGCAGCAGTCTGTCCAATCTGCATCTGTGTGTTGGCAATTTCTATTGGAAATTATCGTATGACGAAGGAAAAATACAGAAGAAGGGCAGAAGAATTGGCAGTTGTTTGTTCTGACAATACAGAGGAGCTTCTTGGTGAGTATAATGAAGTCCTGAACAGTCTTTCAGATGATTCAATGACGGAAATGTATCTTTTGGGGCAAAAAGAAGTGAATCCAGAGGAGTTGATTCGTCCCATGCAGGCAGGACGAGATGGTCGAATATGTATTCATGTAATTCGTCTGGAAGATATGTCGGTATATCCAGAGGGGCAGGAAACAACACTCTATGATCCTGCCCTTTATGTTGATTGGGGATTACTGGAACAAATGAGACGATTTCCGGAAGAAATGGCTATTTTCCCAAACCATGTACAGGCAGATAATGGACAAATTGTCTGCCTGAATTTAGGTAAAGCAGTTGTATCAGAAGATAATATGGTTGTAGGATTCGTAGTAATAGATGTATATAGGGATACATTTCTGAGTGCAGTTAGAAATGTGAGTGATGATGAAATTACATTTTGTGTGGCAGATCGTTCAGGTGTGGTGCTTTTGGATACTACAGACCGATTTGAAGAAGGAAGAAAAAAGAATGTAGGAGAATCTCTTGCGGGAGATATCCTGGAGCAACATACGAATATATACGGCCTTCGCTTAAATGCATACTATAACATTTCAGATTTTTATGAAAACTCCCGATTGCTTTTAGCAGTGTCTGTAGTTGTTTTTAGTTTTACGTTAATGATTAGTTTTGTGCTGGCTCGTTTGTTTGCAAATAGAATGTACCGCCCGATTAGTACCCTGGTAGATTCCATGAATGATGTGACAGAGGGGAAACTGGATATTCAGATTGATATTGGAGAAAATGATACAGATGAAATGAAATGGGTCAGTTCAGTATTTAACTGGATGATCAATAGGATACATATTTTAATTGAAGATGCAAAGGAAGAAAGTGAACGCAAGAAAAATGCAGAACTAAAAGCTTTGCAGGCTCAGATCAGTCCGCATTTTCTTTATAATATGCTAAATGAGATTAAAGCCTTGGCAAAATTAGGACGTACAGAAGATATTGCAGAATTTGTTATTCATTTGGGAAAGCTTTTACGTAGGAGTATTAATTTTCAGGATGATTTTGTGCGATTAAGTGATGACTTAAAGTTTGTGAATGACTATGTTCGTTTACAACAGATTCGTTATGATCGTCTGTTTTCGGTGGATATTTCAGTGACTGAAGAGGTGATGAATTGTAGAATTCCCAATCTTATTATACAGCCATTGGCAGAAAATGCGATTGTTCATGGTTTTACTGCGGAAAAAGATCATTATATTCTTAATATTAAAGGATATAGGAATGGAGAAAAGCTTTGTATAGAAATTTATGATAATGGTATTGGTGTAGAAAAAGAATATTTAAAATATATCAATAATGTGGAAAAAGGGGTAGGCATATATGGTGGTCTGGGGGTAGAAAATGTCCAGAAACGATTAGTTTTAATTTATGGTATGCAGTATGGGCTAAAGATGGAAAGTGAGAAGGGCAGATATACAAAAGTAATTATTTTAATTCCTTTTTGTACAGAGGAACAGTGATGAAAAAGAAAATTTGGATTAGTATTATATTAATTGGATTTTGTAGCTTTATAATAGCAGAAAATGTGAAAGAGCAGGCAGATGAAAAGGAAGTTCAGCAGACAATAACTACAGACATTGATTTATTGATTTCTACAGGCGGCGATCCTCTTAGGAAAACATTTCTTCAAGAAGTTATTGAACACTTTGAAAATGCCAATAGCGATTATCAACTTCATACAACATTTGTAGAATCAGATACACTGGCATTTTTGAAATTACTATACTCTGAAGGAGAACAAAAGTATGACATTGTGGCATTAGGAGAGGAATCAGTGGTATCTGCTTCGGAACAAGGGCTGGTATACCCATTGGATGATTTTGTGCTGAGGGATCTTGGTTTTGAATGGCTGAATGAAGTACCGGCAGCTTGCATGGAAAATACTGTAAATCAAGGGAAAATATATTCACTGCCCTTTGTAAAAAGTAATTTGTATTATTATAGTAAAACAGAGGAGATAAAGGAAGAAAAAATAACAATATGGGAAGTTCTGGAAAACTCATCCGAAATAGGAAAAATAGGAATTCCTGCTTATGTAATTGTAAAGGATATACTGGTTTCCAGAACGCCTGATCAATGGGAAATGAAAGATGGAAAAATTCCATATATAGTAAATACTTTCTTCAATCAGGAACTCCTTCAGCTTTTGGATAAAGGAAAGGATGATTATATTGTTTTTGAAGAAAACTATGAAAGTGCGGTCGAGGATTACCGTGAAGGTAAAATAAATGGGGTATTTTTAGATGAAAACTATGAAAATATACTTATAAATGAAAACGGAATGATTCCAAATAAAGGAAGATTGTACATTACTAATTCTTCACCTTGGTTTCTTCAGGGGTGTAATTTGTTTCTGGTTAAAAAAAGAAATTCTGGAGATTATGAAGAATCATGGGAGGTGCTAAAAGGACTTGTTGGAGGACAAAAGGACAAGTGGAAGAACAGTATCAAGGATGAAAGGGTCATCTATAAGCGTATTAGCTCTCAATATAACCCTAAAATTCAGCTTATTGTAGATAGAATGATTTCGGAATTTCTTCATGGGGACTATGAAGTTGCTGAGCTTCTGGAAAATTTACAAAATCAGGTTCAAAATATACAAGAAAACCAATGGCAGGAATAGGAGACGGCAGATGTATCAGGTATATATTGTAGATGATGCGGTTCTTACCAGGAAAGCTCTGGTGATGACGATTCCATGGAATCAGTGGGGATGCGAGGTAGTTGGAGCAGCTGATGACGGAGAAAAAGCGTTGGAAGAAATCGTAAATCTAGTTCCGGATATTGTAATTACGGATATTCGTATGATTCGCATGAATGGGCTTGAGATGATTAAAAAATGCAGGGAATCAGGTAATAACGCACAGTTTATTGTGATATCAGGATATAATGAATTTGAATATGCCCAAAAAGCGATCAAAATGGATGTGTTAGATTATATTTTAAAGCCAATTGATGATGATGAACTGCATGATGCAGTGCAAAGAGCGGTTGAGAGGCTGAAGGAACAGGGGAAAAGAGAGAAAGAGAATATAGCTGATACAAACAATAAAAAATTACAGGTTGATTACAGTGAAAATAATTTGAATGCTCATTTGCGTCAGGCTATGCAATACGTACAAATGCATTATAGTACGGATTTGTCTGTACGGAATGTTGCCCGTTACTTGAATATCAGTGAAAGCTATTTAACGAAATTATTTAAAATAGAAATTAATCTAACATTTGTGGAATATCTTACCAGAGTAAGGATACGAAAGTCTCTTGAATGGATGAAAGATAAAAATATGCCTATTTATGAAATTGCAGAGAAGGTTGGATATAGGGATTATAGATATTTCAGTTCTACATTTAAAAAGTATATGGGAATAGGGCCTAAGGATTATCAGATGTATTGCCTGCCATCGAATTCTGAGAATGAGGAGGGAAAGTAGCAAAAATATGGAGATTATTTATTTGTATCGACTTTTAATAGCGGGAGTTTGTGGAGGAATTATTGGATATGAAAGACAGAATAGAAGAAAGATTGCTGGATTAAGAACCCATGTGATTGTAGCAGTGTCATCGGCTTTGATGATTCTTTTGTCAAAATATGGTTTTCAGGATGTGGTTGGACAATATGTAAATGTAGATCCATCCAGGGTGGCATCAGGAGTTGTGACAGCAATTGGCTTTTTGGGCTCAGGGATGATTTTTATGAGGAACAATAACATAAGTGGGTTAACTACATCGGCAGGAATGTGGGCTACAGTGGGTGTTGGAATGGCTGTAGGAGCAGGTATGTATCTGCTGGGAATATCAGCTACGTTGATTGTATTGTTAGTTGAGCTTTTTCTGGGCAGGAAAGGAATTTTATCAAGAAGAGGAATAGAAATCCATCAAATTACTGTAGAGTTAAAAAACGATTTGAGAGAAAGAAGTTGTACAGTTTCTGATTTGAAAAGAGAGATAGAAAATTATGGTGGAAAAGTCAAGGGAATTACAGTCAAAAAGAAAGAAGATGGAGATTTGAAGGTACTTTTTCAAGCAGAAATATCACCAGACTGGGACTCAGTTAATTTTGTAGAAACGATGACTTTGAAAAGTGAAATTATGAAAGTAACTGTTTAATGATAAGAAAAATAGGGTGCACGCAAATGAGTTTTTTGTTTTGCGGCACCCTATTTTCACTTCTTTTTGTGAAACAACACCAGCATCCCTCCATACACCAGGCTGATAAAGCCGATCTGCACGGCAGCATTCAGAAAAACAGGAAGGGAGGACAGAGCGGGAATAAAAGCGCATAAGGCGAAATTGATTCCAAACGCGATCAAAAGAATCAGCACCGGTTTTACAACCATGGAAAAAACGTCCCAGCCAATAGGGGCGATGCGGTTAAGGCTTAAGCAGCACATAAGGGCCAGAGCCAGTTCGCTTGCCAGAAGCCCCCATAGATATCCCTGGATTCCAAAGGAGGGAATGGCAAAGAGGACAAAGAGCAGTCGAAGAATCATGGCGGCTACATTCTGGAAAAAAGTGGATGAGGTTTTTCCGAGGCCGTTCTGTATGCTTCCCAGCGTGGTTGCAAGGTACATAAAGGGGCAGAGCCAGCAGAGGGTGGTGATAAAGGCTCCGGCCTGCTGGTTGTGAAACAGGCTGGTTCCCAGCGTATTGCCAAAGCGGGTAAAAATGCCGATGCACAGGATTCCCATATAGCAGCTGCAGCGGATGGAAAGCGCCAGCATGGAAGAGATGCGCTCCTTATTTCCGCGCGACTGGGCTTCTGCCGCTGAGGGGAGCAGCAAAACTGCCATGGAATTTGTGATGGCAGAGGGAAAGAAGATAAAGGGCATGGCCATGCTAGTCAGGACGCCGTAAAGGGACAGGGCCTGGGGCTCTGAAAGGCCAAATGCGGTTAAACGGTCCGGGATCCAGATGGCCTCCGCACTTCCAAGGATATTTAATACAAGACGGTTTCCCATCAGGGGCAGAGCCAGGATTAAAAGAGAGGACAGTACCTGAAAAAAGGAGTGTTCCGTCCCAAAGGAGTGTTCCGTCTCGGGGGAAGACGGATAAGGAGCCTGTGACAAAGAGGGAAAATTCTGGAAGCCTGGAGCAGGACGTTTTTCAGACCGGGGCGGAAATGCTCCCAGACACATAAGGGTAAAGAGAGCAGAGGCCATTTCACCGGCCAGATGGCCGTAAAAAGCCAGATCTACCGTAACAGGCCGGCCTTTTTCTGTCCAAACACAGACGATCAGCCACACAGTCACCATGCGTATTCCCTGTTCAGCCACCTGGGAAAGAGCAGGAACCCTTGTTTTCTGCATTCCATAATAGTATCCGTTAATACAGGCGTGAAGGGCGCAGAAAGGAACGGACAGAGCGATAACAGGAAGAAATGGGGCACATCGGGGCTCTAAAAGCACATACCGGGCCAGGGGAGTGCGAAAGGAAGTGATGAGCCAGGCTAAGAGGACAGAAAGGCTTAGAGATACGGACAGGGTAGCCATAAGAGCCTTTTTGCCCTGAGATTGACGGGCAGCCACATATTGGCTTAGTGCGGTCTGGAGGGAACCGGCGCAGAGTGCAAAGCAGATGCCAAAAAGCGGGTGTACCATCTGATAAAGTCCCAGACCTTCCGCCCCAATGGTCCGGGAGAGATAGATCCGGTAGAAGAATCCCAGAATCCGGCAGATCAGGCCGGTAAAGGTCAGAAGAAGGGTGCCGGTAAGAAAGGCTTTTTTGCAGGGAGTCAGCTGGAACATGGTCGGGGCCTCCGAAACCGGAAAATTATTATTACTATATGAAAAGAATAAGAATATCAGAACCGAATTATTTTATAGTATTCCTATTGAAATTGTAGGAATACTATGGTATAGTAAGGACAGAATGAAAGAAACAGAAAGGCGGAGCGTTTTAATATGGAAAAAATGATATATCTTGATAATGCGGCAACCACAAAGACCCGTCCTGAGGTAGTAGAGGCCATGCTTCCCTATTTTACAGAATTCTATGGAAATCCTTCCTCTGTATATACATTTTCAGCAAAAAGCAAAGAGGCTGTAACAAAAGCCAGAGAGATCATAGCAGACTCCCTGGGAGTAAAGAGCAATGAAATCTATTTCACAGCAGGAGGAAGCGAAGCGGATAACTGGGCCCTGGTGGCTGCGGCAGAGGCTTATGAAGCCAAGGGGAAGCACATTATCACAAGTAAAATTGAACATCATGCCATCCTTCATACCTGTGAATATCTGGAAAAAAGAGGGTATGAGGTCACTTATCTGGATGTGGATGAAAATGGCGTAGTAAAGCTGGATGAGCTGAAAAAGGCCATCCGCCCGGATACCATTCTTATTTCTATCATGTTTGCAAACAATGAGATCGGAACCATTGAGCCGATTAAGGAGATCGGAGCCATTGCAAAGGAGCACGGTATCCTGTTTCATACCGATGCGGTACAGGCATACGGCCATGTGCCCATTTCAGCGGACGAGTACAACATCGACATGCTCAGCGCCAGCGGCCACAAGATAAACGGCCCCAAGGGAATCGGCTTTCTGTATATCCGAAAGGGCGTAAAGATCCGTTCCTTTATCCACGGCGGAGCCCAGGAGCGCAGACGCAGGGCGGGAACGGAAAATGTTTCAGGCATTGTGGGCTTTGGAAAAGCGGTTCAGCTTGCCATGGATGAGATGGAAGAGCGGACCAAAAAGGAAGTTGAGATGCGGGAGTATCTTATGGAAAAGGTGCTGCGGGAGGTTCCCTTTACCCGGATCAACGGTTCCCGTACTAGCCGTCTGCCGAATAATATCAATTTTGCCTTCCAGTTTATTGAGGGTGAGTCCCTTTTGATCAAGCTGGATATGGCCGGAATCTGCGGTTCCAGCGGATCGGCCTGTACCTCAGGCTCCTTAGATCCTTCCCATGTGCTTCTTGCCATTGGTCTTCCCCATGAGATTGCCCACGGCTCTCTGCGTCTGACCTTAAGTGAGGAAAATACCATGGAGGAAATGGATATAACAGCAGATAAGATTAAGGAAATCGTAGCATATTTAAGAGAGCTTTCCCCTCTGTATGAGGATTATATGAGAAAACACAGCCGTTAAAGGGCGAAAATGACGAACAAGGAGAAGAGACGATGTATACAGAAAAAGTAATGGATCATTTTGAACATCCCAGAAACGTAGGAGAGCTTGAGAATCCAAGCGGCGTAGGAACGGTGGGAAATCCCAAGTGCGGCGACATCATGCGTATTTATCTGGATATTGACGAAAACCAGATCATCCGGGATGTAAAGTTTAAAACCTTTGGCTGCGGAGCTGCCGTAGCAACCAGCAGCATGGCAACAGAGCTTGTAAAGGGAAAAACGGTGCAGGAAGCCATGCAGGTTACAAATAAAGCTGTGATGGAAGCACTTGACGGACTGCCTCCTGTTAAGGTACACTGTTCATTGTTAGCAGAGGAGGCCATTCACGCCGCCCTCTGGGATTATGCACAGAAAAACGGTATTACCATTGAGGGTCTGGAAAAGCCCAAGGATAATATCGAAGAAGAGGAAGAAGAGGAAGACTATTGAGCAAAAAAGTTGTAGTAGGCATGTCCGGAGGAGTCGATTCCTCCGTGGCAGCCTGGCTGTTAAAGGAGCAGGGTTATGATGTGATCGGAGTAACCATGCAGATATGGCAGGATGAGGATACCGAGGTCCAGGAGGCAGAGGGAGGCTGCTGCGGTTTGAGCGCAGTAGATGACGCCCGCAGAGTCGCCATGGAACTGGGTATCCCTTATTATGTTATGAATTTTAAAGAGGAATTTAAGTGCAGGGTAATGGATTATTTTGCCCAGGAGTATCTGGCGGGGCGCACCCCCAATCCATGTATCGCCTGCAACCGCTATGTGAAATGGGAGTCCCTGCTGCAGAGAAGCCTTGCGATCGGGGCGGACTGCATTGCAACAGGCCATTATGCAAGGATTGCAAAGCTGGAAAACGGCCGTTTTGCCCTTGAAACCTCTGTGACGGCGGCAAAGGATCAGACCTATGCCCTTTATAATCTGACCCAGGATCAGCTGTCAAGGACATTGATGCCGGTAGGAGATTACACAAAGGATGAGATCCGCCAGATGGCCCAGAAGCTGGGCCTTCCGGTGGCATCCAAGCCGGACAGCCAGGAAATCTGTTTTATTCCGGATCACGACCATGCCTCCTTTATTGAGAATTATACAGGCAAAGAATCAAAGCCCGGAAATTTTGTAGATCTTAAGGGAAATGTGATCGGCCGCCATAAGGGCATTACCCATTATACGGTCGGCCAGAGAAAGGGCTTAAATCTGGCTATGGGCCATCCGGTCTTTGTCACGGCCCTGCGTGCGGAGACAAACGAGGTGGTGATCGGGGACAGTCAGGATGTATTTACCAGTACCGTGCGCTGCAATAGGCTCAACTGGATGGCTGTGGACGGGCTTCACGGCAGAGAGACGAGAGTGAAGGCCAAAATCCGCTACAATCACGGCGGAGCTATGTGCACTATCCGCGAAATAGAAAATGGAGAGGTAGAATGCAGGTTCGATGAGCCTGTACGGGCTGCGGCTCCGGGACAGGCTGTGGTATTTTATGAAAATGGCTATGTAGTGGGAGGAGGAACTATCCTATGAGGCAGAGGGGCGGAGCAGAACGCGCAAAAACAGTCCGAATGTTTTTCTGGAAGAGAGGTGTTTTAGCCGCTGCAATGGCCGCGCTTATTTTATCAGGCTGTTCAGAGTATGAGTCCAGTGAAGAACTGCGGGCACAGGCCGGTACAGAGGCGCAGGCTGATGGAGAAGTACAGGCTGCTGCAGAAGTTCGGACATCCAAACAGACGGAGACCGGAGCGGATATTTCCGGCCGCTCCCAGTCCAGAACACGGGCTGCAGTGCCGGAATTTGAAACGGTTTCCGATCGGGTTTATGTAAATACAGAGGGCGGCGCCATAGCTGAAAATGGCAGGCAGGTTTTATTGGATCCGAACTGGGATTATGCAGAGTTTGCAAAGATTACCTCCGGAACGGCGGTTCTCTATCAGAGCCAGACGGCAGAGAGAAAGAACCTTACCATCTGCGTCAATGCAGGTCATGGTACCAAAGGAGGCGCTTCTGTAAAGACTCAGTGTCATCCAGACGGCAGCCCCAAGGTCACAGGAGGCACTACGGGAGCGGGAGCTGTGACAGCCGCGGCGGTATCCGGCGGCATGACCTTTGACGACGGTACGCCTGAGAGCAGCGTTACCCTTTCCATGGCGCTCATTTTAAAGGATAAGCTGCTGGCAAAGGGCTATGATGTGCTGATGATCCGTGAAACAGAGGATGTCCAGCTGGATAATATCGCCAGAACACTTATCGCCAATAATGCCAGCGACTGCCACATTGCGCTTCACTGGGATTCCACCTCCAGCAATAAGGGAGCCTTTTACATGAGTGTTCCAAACAATGCCGCTTACCGGAATATGGAGCCGGTAAAATCAAACTGGCAGAAGCATAACGCGCTGGGAGAAAGCCTGGTTGCGGGGTTAAAGGAAAAGGGGGTTAAGATCTTTTCCGGCGGCTCCATGGAGATGGATCTGACCCAGACCTCCTATTCTACCGTTCCGTCTGTGGACATTGAATTGGGAGATAAGGCCTCTGACCATTCCCAGGCCGCGTTAAAACAGCTGGCGGATGGCCTGGCAGCCGGTATAGACCAGTATTTTGCCGGATAGGGAACAGATGAAAAAATATCAGAATTCTTAAGAGAAAAGATGAAATCGTAAGAAATATATTTGCGTTTTACATGGACAGCAGAGCTGTTTTGGAGTACAATAGCAGTATCATCAGTGACAATTTAAGAGGAATTTCTTTACCGAGGAGGTTACGCTATGAGAAAAATGAAACGTTTCTTTGCTGTCCTGCTATCAGCCGCGCTGCTTTGCCCTATGACCGCCTACGCAGATAATTCTGAGGATGCAAAAGCTCTTTATCACCAGGTATCCGAAACTCAGAAATCCATTACAGACATGAACGCCTTTGCTGATTTTAAGATTTCCATCGGAGGCAGTATCCTGGAGGATACAGGCGTAGATGCCATGAATCTGCGTATGGAAATGAATATGAAGATGAACCATATGACAGAGCCTCAGCAGATGCGCTACATGATGTATTCCCGTACGACTATGGACGGCATGGAAGAGCCGATGATCATTTCCGCATATTATCAGGACGGCTGCTACTATCAGGATTCCATGGGACAGAAGGTAAAGATGCCTATGGATATAGGAACTATGATGGAGCAGAGCATGGCATCCGCTATGGCCTTTGAGGATGAGTTTGAGAATTATTTATCCAATTTCCGTTTATGGGATGAGGGAGAAAATAAGGTGATCGGCTTTGTGGCTGAAGCCGACCAGATGAATGAATATTTCCAGATGGTGATGAGTTCTACCGGCATGAGCGGACTGTTAGATACGGCAGGCATTACCATGGGCGATGTGATCTATGAATATGTGATTGATCCGGCAGGAAACTGCATTAAGATGCGCATGAAGATGGATATGGCAATGGAAGCAGATGGTGAAAGCATCACCATGAAGCTGGACGGCGATATCGGCATCGCAGACCCGGGCCAGCCCGTAGAGGTTCCCACAGTTCCTGATCCGGAGGCATATCAGGATTTTGAAACTCTGATCGCAGAGGCTGTACAGGCAGAGCAACAGTAAAAAGACAGGAAATTTAAAAGCAGGTTATGAAGAACCGGCGCAGACCAAAAGCGCCGGTTCTTTTTCCTGAACTAATTGCACCCTTTTGCGGAATGTGGTACAATTTTACAAGAATGTGTTGATAAGGAGAAAATGAAAATGAGTGATACGCAAAACACCGTTGCAGCTGTAAAGAAGGAGCTTCTTACCCGGCTGGGACATGACGCTGATATTTTTGTACTGATTTCCCTGTGCACAAGGGAACCGTATGTGGTATGTGATCCGGAAACCTTTGATGACGAGGTATTCTTATACTTAAATGAGGAGGAGGCAAAAACAGCAGCAGCCGGCCTCGCAGAGCAGAAGATCCCTGTTTCCGTTGCAAAGGTAAACGGTAAGGATATGCTGGTATTTTTTACCAGTCTTTATGCTATGGGCGTGAATGCCCTGATCGTGGAGATGAACGGGGAAAAGGCTTCCATGCAGGTAGGAGATATTGTAAAGCGCAAGTCTCCGGATGATATGCCCCAGGGAACCGTGTGGGTGGAAAATCCATCCCTTCATCTGACTGCCATCTATCTGGCTCAGGAGATGAGACGGCCGGCAGCTGAGGCAGAAGCAGAGGCGCGGGCAGAACGGATCAAAGAGCTCAATGAGGAGCTGACAGCCGATTTCCGCAAGGGCAGCTATATTTTTGCCATTCAGAAAGAGGAGAAGGGGATTCCTCTTGTAAAGATGAAGGACGGACAGCTGTTCCAGCCTGCTTTTACAGATATTCTGGAGTTCCAGAAATTTAACCGCGACAATAAGCTGCGCCCGGTTGTGGTGGAGGCAGAAAAGGTGCCTACCGTACTGGCGGCTGAAGCAGGCGGCATTATTTTAAATGTGCTGGGAGTAAACCTTCCTTTGACTGTAAACCGTCCGGGGGTTCAGAGACCGGAAGCACCTGCGGCTGAGGCTGTGCCTGAGCAGGCATGAAAAAAACAGTTGTAGGTCTGTTGGCCCATGTAGACGCCGGAAAGACTACCCTGTCGGAGGCTATCCTTTACGGCGCCGGAGCCATCCGCAGGCTGGGGAGAGTGGACGACAGGGATGCGTTTTTAGATACCTTTGAGCTGGAGCGGGCCAGAGGGATTACCATTTTCTCCAAACAGGCCGTTTTTTCCATGGGCGATACGGAAGTGACCCTTATGGATACGCCGGGCCATGTGGATTTTTCAGCAGAAATGGAGCGCACCCTTCAGATCCTGGACTATGCCGTTCTGGTGATCAATGGAGCAGACGGCATCCAGGGCCATACGGAAACGCTGTGGAGGCTGCTAAAGCGCTATCAGATTCCGGCCGTTTTGTTTGTCAACAAAATGGATCAGGCGGGTACGGATAAGGAGCGCCTGATGGCAGAGCTAAAGGATCGTCTGGATGAGGGCTGTGTGGATTTCGGAGGCTGGCAGGCAGATGGGGGAGAATGGAATCCCGGAACAGACGAGAGGGAGAGCTTTGCAGAGAACCTGGCGGTCTGTGATGAGGCGGTGCTGGAAACATATCTGGAGACAGGAGAGATTGGCAGGGAGGAGATTATCCGCATGACAGCCGGCCGGAAGCTTTTTCCTGTATTTTTCGGATCAGCCCTTAAGATGAAGGGGATCGAGAGCTTTTTAAGGGGGCTTTTTGAGATTGTCCGGGCTCCGGAGGGAAGCTCTTCTTTTGGTGCCAAAATCTATAAAATATCCAGAGACAGCCAGGGAAACCGTCTGACCCATTTAAAGGTTACCGGAGGAGTCCTTCGTGTGAAGGATGCGCTGATCGGGGAAGAAAAGGTCAACCAGATCCGGATTTATTCCGGATCAAAGTATGAGACGGTTCAGGAGGCGCAGACAGGTACGGTCTGCGCAGTTACCGGCCTTCTTTCCTCTGCTCCGGGACAGGGGCTGGGAGCAGAGGCTGCTTCTGAGCTTCCGGTACTGGAACCGGTGCTGACCTATCGCATTCTTCTTCCGGAAGGTACGGATGTGCATAAAAGCCTCCGGGATCTGCGCCAGCTGGAGGAGGAGGAGCCGGAGCTTCACATCCTCTGGGAAGAGGCGACCGGTGAGATCAAGGCTCAGGTTATGGGCGAAGTACAGATCGAGATTTTAAAAACGCTGATCCGTGAGCGATATGGTCTTGAGGCAGAGTTCGGCACGGGAAATATCGTGTATAAGGAAACAATCCTGGAGCCCATAGAGGGCGTGGGCCATTTTGAACCTCTGCGCCATTATGCGGAGGTGCATCTTCTTCTGGAGCCTGGGGAACCGGGAAGCGGCCTGCAGTTTGACACAGTCTGCAGCGAGGATGTGCTGGACCGGAACTGGCAGAGGCTGGTGCTGACCCATCTGGAGGAAAAACGTCACAGAGGCGTTCTTACAGGGGCTGAGATTACGGATATGCGGATTACCCTTTTAACCGGACGGGCCCATATTAAGCACACAGAGGGAGGGGATTTCCGCCAGGCGACGTACCGGGCTCTGCGCCAGGGGCTGCGTGCGGGAAAATGCCGCCTGCTGGAGCCGTATTATGGGTTCCGTATGGAGATTCCTGCGGAGAATCTGGGACGGGCAATGGCAGATATAGAGCGGAAAAACGGCGTATTTGATCCTCCGGAAACCGAAGGGGATATGGCGGTTCTTACAGGAAAAGGGCCGGTGGTGAATCTGAGGGATTATCAGAGAGAGGTCACTGCCTATACAAAGGGAAGAGGACGGCTGTCCTTGTGGTACAGGGATTATGAGCCCTGCCACAATGAGGAGGAGATCATCGGCCAGGCAGGATATGATCCGGAGGCAGACCTGGAAAATCCAACCGGTTCTGTATTCTGCTCCCATGGAGCCGGTTTTGTGGTACCCTGGGATCAGGTGGAGGACTATATGCATCTGGAAAGTCCTTTAAAGAAGAAACAGGCGGAGAATGAGGCTGAAAGGAAAGTATCTGCCGCGGATGTCCGTTCCAACGGTTCGGAGCCGGGCCGTGTTTTGGGCGGTGCAGGAGGCTCCTGGACGGATGATAAGGAGCTGGAAGCTATTTTCGAGCGCACCTTCGGCCCGGTACGCCGGAAAAATCCTGGCCAGGAGGGAGCGAGAAGCCGGGTTTTTGCCAGTGAAAAGAAAAGAAAGCCGGAGGAAAAAAAGGAGGAGGAAACAGAGTACCTTCTTGTGGATGGCTATAATATTATTTTCGCCTGGGAGGAACTCAGGGAGCTGTCGAAAACGACCATTGAGGGCGCCCGCCACCGTTTGATGGATATTCTGTGCAATTATCAGGGCTATAAGAAATGTACGCTGATCCTGGTATTTGACGCTTACAAGGTTTCAGGGAATACAGGGGAAGCGCTGGACTACAACAACATCCATGTAGTATACACCAAAGAGGCGGAAACAGCGGATCAATATATTGAAAAGCTGGCTCACCGCATTGGGCGGAAGTACAGCGTGACCGTGGCTACCTCAGACGGTTTAGAGCAGCTGATCATTTACGGACAGGGCTGCCGCCTGATGTCTGCAAAAGATTTGAGAGAGGATATTGAGTGGACGGAGCAGCTGATCCGCGAGGAGAAAAAACGCCTGGGAGCACCTGGCAAACATTACCTGTTTCAGGGAGCAGATAAAGAGCTGAATGATTATCTGGAAGAGATCCGGCTGGGACGAAAGGAAACAAAAACACAGGAGTAGTGTGCGCCTCAGACGTACATATTCGGAAAAGAGAGATAAGAAATGCTGTATACATATCCCCATTATTACAGAATGTTTCAGTGTATCGGGTCAAAATGTCCCGATACCTGTTGTTCCGGATGGGCAATTATGATTGATGATAAGGCCTTAAAACGGTACCGGAAGACAGAGGGTTCCTTTGGAAACCGCCTGCATAATTCCATTGACTGGAAGGAGGGTTCCTTTCTGCGCTATGAAGGGCGCTGTGCCTTCTTAAATGAGGAAAATCTCTGCGATCTTTATATTGAACAGGGAAAGGACAGCCTGTGCCGAACCTGCAGGCAGTATCCCCGCCATACAGAGGAATTTGAGGGCTGCCGAGAGATTTCTCTGTGTCTTTCCTGTCCGGTGGCTGCAGAACTGATCCTTGGCTGTAAGGAACCGGTCCGCTTTCTGGAAAAGGAGGATGAGCGGGAGGAAACCTATGAGGACTTTGATTTTTTCCTGTATACAAAGCTCATAGATGCCAGAAGCCTTATTTTTAAACTGCTCCAGGACCGGAAGACGCCGGTTTCCCTGCGGCTTTCCATGGTGCTGGCTTTGGGCCATGACTTTCAGGGAAGGATTCGGAGAAACCGGCTTTATGAAGCCGACGCCCTGTTTGCCAGATATGAACGGGAGGATCGGATCAGGTATTTTGAAGAAAAGAAAATTCAGGGAAGCCGGTATGATTTTCTTAAAAAGATGTTTTCCCTTTTTGGGGAAATGGAGCCCTTAAACCTCAAATGGCCTTCCAGAAGGGGGAAAATCGAAGGCTCTCTTTACGGAAATGGGGAAGAGGCTTATAAAAAGGCCTGGAACGTATGTTTAAAGGCCTGTCCTGAACTTGAATTATGGACTGAGCAGCTGATGGTATACTTTGTATTTACCTACTTTTGCGGAAGCGTTTACAATGAAAATCCTTATGGAAAGCTTAAAATGGCCCTGGCCTCTGTACTGATCATTCAGGATATGGCTTTAGAGCGTTTTATGGAGCAGGGGAGCCTGGATGTAAAGGCCATGGCGGATGCAGCACACACCTATTCCAGAGAGGTGGAGCATTCAGACGAAAACCGCCTGCTCTTGGAGGAGCGCCTTACAAAGGATCCGCGGTTTGGATTGAGGGATTTTCTGGGGGCCATGCTGTAAGGGATTAAGCCTGTAAAATGCAGAAACAAACGTTCAAAGGAATGGACATTCCGCCGGGAAAGGATTATAATAAAAAGAGTGTCTGCTTCTGGCAGAAAAGGAAACTGAAATTTGGAAGGAGAATATGATCATGAGCGAATGTAATCATGACTGCGGTTCCTGCAGCGCAAACTGTGAGAGCCGTACAACAGATAAAACAAGCTTTTTAGAGGCTCTGGCTCCGGAAAGCAAGGTGAAAAAGGTCATCGGCATTGTGAGCGGAAAGGGCGGCGTGGGCAAATCCCTTGTAACCTCCATGCTGGCTGTAAGCATGAACCGCAAGGGCCACCACACAGCCATTCTGGATGCGGATATTACAGGCCCTTCGATCCCCATGGCCTTTGGCGTGGCAGACGAGAGACCGGCTGTGACTCTGGATGGACGTCTGATGATTCCGGCAAAATCCTTAGAGGGCGTGGAGATCATGTCTGCCAATCTGCTTCTTGAAAACGCCACAGATCCCGTGATCTGGAGAGGCCCTGTGATCGCAGGCGCTGTAAAGCAGTTCTGGACGGAAACCCTGTGGCAGGACGTGGACTATATGTTTGTGGATATGCCTCCGGGAACCGGCGACGTGCCTCTGACGGTTTTCCAGTCTCTTCCGGTAGACGGAATTATCATCGTTACCTCTCCTCAGGAGCTGGTAAGCATGATCGTGGCAAAGGCTGTTAATATGGCAAAGAAGATGGATATCCCCATTCTGGGCGTAGTGGAGAACATGAGCTATCTGGAATGTCCGGACTGCAAAAAACACATCCATGTATTTGGCGAAAGCCATGTGGAGCAGGCAGCACAGGAAAATGGCTTAAAGGTTCTGGCTCAGATCCCGATTGATCCGAAGATCGCTCAGATGGTTGACGGCGGACGGGTAGAGTACATCGAGATGCCATGGTTTGAAAAGGCTGCAGAAGCAGTGGAAGCTCTGTAGGACAATATGAGGTGGCAAAATCAATGAATACGAATCTTAGCCCCAACAGCGAACTTCACCAGTCCATCGTCCGTGTTCCGGATGTGGCCCAGGTTCCGGATATCTGGCTGGATCAGGCAAGACAGTTCCAGCAGGTGATGATGCACTATACCTGCGCCATCCGGGAGGTAAAAACGAAGCTGGAGGTCTTAAATGACGAGCTTTCGGTAAAGAACCAGAGAAACCCCATTGAGATGATCAAGTCTCGTGTGAAAAAGCCGTTGAGTATTGTGGAAAAGCTGCAGCGCCGGGGACTGGAGGTATCTCTGGAATCGATGGTTAAAAACTTGGATGACGTGGCGGGAGTACGGATTATCTGCTCTTTTGTAGATGATATTTACGAAGTGGCAGAGATGCTGGTGCGCCAGGATGATGTAAAGGTGATCGCGGTAAAGGATTATATCAAAAATCCAAAGCCCAACGGCTACCGCAGCTATCACATGATCGTGGAGGTTCCCGTATTTTTTACGGATTCCAAGCGTTTTATCCGCGTAGAGGTTCAGATCCGCACCATTGCTATGGATTTCTGGGCCAGTCTGGATCATGAGCTGAAATACAAAAAGTCATTTGTAGATACAGACGGGGAGATCAGCGGGGAATTAAAAGAATGCGCCGATGTGATTGCCCAGACAGATGAAAAGATGCTGGAGATCCGAAAGCGCATTGAAGCTCAGGGAGTAGAGGTGCGCCGGGATTAGGCGCGGTGTATTCCGTTTAATAAAGATAAAAGGACAGGGTTTCAGTGATATGAAACCCTGTTTTTTTATACAGGGCCATGGCAGGAAGATTCTCTCCCGATACCTGGAGACGGACAGAGGAAAATCCAAGGGCTTTCAGCCGGGGAAAAAGATGGTGCAGAAAAGCCAAAGCCCGTCCCTGTCCGCGAAACGCCTCTTCGGTAAGGAGCTGATACAGATAGACCGAGGAGCCGTGAGCGGAGAGAAGGCAGGATACATGAGGGCAAGAGGCCATTCCTTCTGTTCCCTGAAAGGAAACGGTAAGCTCGTCTGAAAAATCGGCTTCTGTTTTCAGGCGGGCAGATGGAAGGTTTTGAAATGAGTATTCCATCATGTATTCATCAAAGGCTTTTTCGGCTTCAATGGAGTTGAGAACCTGCAGCCAGAGTGTCTGCGTGGGACGGACGGAAAAGAAAAGGTCATCCTCTCCGGGACAGTTCCCCTTTTGGCAGGCATTTGCCAGCAGAGCGGAAAAAATCCCCTTCCTGCGGTAAGCTGGATGAACGAAAGGGATTCCTTCCCAGGAATGAAGATCCGTTTGGAACAGGAGCAGGCAGCCGGTCAGTTCGTCATTTTCATCAGCAGCCAGCCAGAGGCCGTCTGCATCTGCCGGCAAAGCGCCGGGAAGGCCGGGGGACGGAAAACAGAGATCAAAAAGAGCGGAAAGCTTTAAATGCCGCCTATGCTCCAGTGCGTCAGCGTAAAAAAATTTCATAGAATTCAGATCCTTTCCGGATATGTTTTCTTTTATTGTAATCGGCCATTGTCCGGAATGCAAGACCGGGTGGATTGTATTTCCTTTGTATTTTATGAATTCAGACCTTGCGCCTGAAAATGGGTGGTGATAGAATAGGACGGCGTATAGGATGGTTGGGAGAGTACATATAAAACAGTAGGAGGAATCCATATGAAGTATGTAAAACAAATTGGCATTATCCTGGGGGTCACCCTGGCAGGAGAGGCCCTCAGCCACTTTCTTCCGTTTCCAGTACCGGCAGGCGTATACGGCCTTTTTTTAATGCTGACAGCCCTGATGAGCGGGATCGTGAAGCTGGAAAGCGTAGAGGGGACCGGAAATTTTCTCATGGATACCATGAGCATGATGTTTATTCCGGCTACCGTAGGGATTATTGAAAGTGCAGACCAGCTGCGGGAGGTGCTCCTGCCGTTTCTGCTTATTATTGCCACGTCAACGGTGATCGTCATGGCAGTTACGGGAACAGTGGCCCAGAGAATGGTGGAGAGCGGAAATAAGAAAGAGGAGGACTAAGAGGATGAAGGAAATACTGAAGGAATTTTTGGAACAGTCACAGTATTGGGGATTTGTATTCAGTGTCGGAGCGTATTTGTCTGCCTGCTGGCTGAAAGAAAAGACAAGGCTTGCTCTTTTAAATCCGCTTCTGGTGTCAGCGGCTGTTATCATTGTTTTTCTTTTGGGAACAGGCGTGGATTATGCGGTCTACAGTCAAAGTGCATCCGGTTTGGGCTGGCTTTTAACACCGGCCACGGTGTGCCTGGCGATCCCTCTTTATAAGCAGCTCCATCTGCTGAAAAAATACGGAGCGGCTGTATTTGCAAGCATTGGATCAGGAGTGGCAGCCAGCGTGGTGAGCATTTTTCTCATGTGCCGGCTGATGGGGCTTTCCCATGTAAATTATGTCACGCTGCTTCCAAAGTCCATTACCACGGCTATCGGAATGGGAGTCAGTGAGGAGGCGGGGGGGATCGTCACCCTGACTGTTATGAGTATTATCCTCACAGGTGTGATCGGAAATGTACTGGGAGAACTGGTATTTCGCATCACGGGGGTGCGCCACCCCATTGCCAGGGGGCTGGCTTTAGGCACCAGCGCTCATGCCATTGGTACCGCTAAGGCGCTGGAGTTGGGGGAGATTGAAGGGGCTATGAGCAGTCTCTCCATCGCTGTGGCAGGTTTGATGACCGTGATCGCAGTTCCGATTGCAGCAAATCTGATATAGGGTTGGTCTTGCAATTCTCGTCTGGTGGTGATAAAATAAACAAACATTCGCACAAAACAAATATATTTTATACAAATCATACAAAGGAGGGGGCTGCGGCGTGTTCCAATTAGATGAATTTATGAATGGGCTGGATCGTCTGTATGAGAACGGACGTATGGATCTGGCAGAAGAATATCTTACAGAAGGCATGAAAACAGCGAGGCAGGCAGATGACAAGGGGGGCATTCTGGCTGTTTTAAATGAACTGATAGGATATTATCGTGTAAGGGGAGAGTATGAAAAATGTGTGCTTTGTGCGAAAGAGGCGATGGAGCTGGTGAGGGAACTGGGGCTTTCCGGAACACTTCATCACGGAACTACCTGTTTGAACGCAGCCACCGGCTTTCGTGCGGCGGGAAGGTATGAGGAGGCAGAAGCGGCTTACAGGGAAGCCGAGAAGGTATACGCCTCTCTTTTAAAGGAGCCGGATTACCGTCTGGCGGGCCTTCACAATAATCTGAGCCTTCTGTATGCGGAAACCGGACGGCTTTCGGAGGCAGAGAAAAGGGGCTTAAAGGCGCTTGATATGATCCGCCGTCTTCCTGACGCTCAGGCAGAGTGTGCTACAACGCTGACCAATCTAGGAAATATCTGCTTTAAGATGCACCGCACAGCCAGAGGCGCACGGTATATGAAGGAGGCGGCAGCGCTTTTTGAAAACCTTCCCGGAAATCCGGATCCCCATTATCCTTCTGCTCTGGCCGGTCTGGCGGAAGCCTGTTTTCATCGGGGCGAACTGGATGAGGCGGAAGCGTATTACAGACAGGCTATGGAGCTCATCAACCGTCTGTACGGAAAAAATGACGGATGGCAGACGTTAAACCGCAACCGGGAGCAGGTTCTTGATGTGAAAGCCCGAAGAGAGGCCTTTGAAAAGAGCGGGATCTGCGGACTGGATCTGGCAAGGAGCTTTTATGAACAAAAGGGCCGTCCTATGCTGCTGGAAAAATATCCTGCCTACGCGGACCGGATTGCCGCAGGCCTGGCGGGAGAAGGCTCAGAATGTCTGGGATTGGATGATGTATATTCTACAGATCACGATTTTGGTCCCGGCTTCTGTTTCTGGCTTACAAAAGAGGACTATGAAGCAATCGGAGAACAGCTTCAGGCAGATTATGACAGGCTGGCAGAGAGTTTTAAGGGGATTCCCGTGCGAAATACGACAAAAGAGGGAGCGGGCCGCGTGGGAGTGATCGAAATCGGTGCTTTTTACAAAAAGCTTACCGGTCTGGAACATGCTCCAGAATGCAAAACGGCTGAGGGCATGGCCGCATGGAACAGGATCCCTCCGGAGCAGTTAAGAACTGCGGTCAGCGGAGCTATTTTTGAAGATAAACTGGGAGAATTTACCAGACGCAGGAGGGAATTTGAAGCCTGTCCGGAAAAGGTACGCCTGTACCGTCTGGGACTTTGTCTGGGAAAAATGGCCCAGTCCGGACAGTATAATTATGAGCGGGGCCGCCGCAGAAGGGATATCGGGATGATGCAGGCCAGCCTTGCAGAGTTTATTCAGGCTTCTGCAGAGGCGGGATATCTTTTAAACCGCCAGTATATGCCCTTTTATAAGTGGAGATTGCGGGCTATGGAGGCGTTTATCTGTGTGCGGGAGCTTAAGGGAGCGCTGGAACAGCTGGCAGGCAGCCGTCCGGACGAGGAGGAAACAGAGGAGCGGATTGAGAATGTCTGCGGGATTATTTTAGATGAACTGAAGAAGCAGGGGCTGACAGACAGTGACGAGCTGTTTTTAGAGCGCCAGAAGGCGGAAGTTTTATCGCGGATGGAAAAACTTTCTGGGGAGAAAACACAAAAAGAGGAGAAATCTTCTGAATCTGATGCTGCTCCGTCAAAGGAAATCAGGACTCTGGCAGATGAGATTACCGCTATGGAGTGGCAGCAGTTTACACAGGTGAAAAATCAGGGCGGACGGGCTTCCTGTCAGGAAGATCCTTACACTTTTGACATTATGCGCAAAAGCCAGTTTTATACCTGGGATCTGCCGGTGTTGGAAAGTTATCAGGAAGATTTAAAAGAGGCCAAACAATCAGGCTGGAACCTTTTGACGGAAAAGTATGCCAGGATGATGGAGCATACTGCGCCGGAGGAATATGATGCATTAAAGGATCGTCTGCCTTACAGGGATCCGGCAAGAAAAGTCCTGGAGGAGCTGCTCGTTTCCCTTATGATGGACTGGACAAGGGAAACAGCAGAAAAATTCCCCTCAGTTATGTCTATGGGGCGCAGCCTTTCTGCATCAGAGGACGGGATATTCAATACTTCAAGTGAAACGTATCTAAAAGGCGAGCTTGGTACATATTCCGACAAAACCTTAAAGCTTTATGCAGCCATGCTTTTAAAGCGGATGAAGGATGGGCGCAATCCGGTCCGGGAAACGCTGGAGCATACAGTGGCTTTTTACGGATATCCTTCCCTTGAGGAAGCGGAGCAGAAGCTTGGCAGCAGATAGGAAAAGGAGGTATAGGGGTTATGGCGGCAAACAAACTGTATTCCATCGGAGAAGTAAGCAAGCTGTGCAATATCTCTACAAAGGCTCTCCGCTTTTATGATAAGATCGGCGTGATCGCGCCGGATGAGGTAGGTGAGAACGGTTACCGTTATTACACCCTGGATACCATTCTCCGGATCCCTATTTTAAAATATTACAAGCAGATGGGGTTTCGGCTGGAGGAGATGCAGGGGCTGGTAAAGGGCGGAGATTACTATGTGGTAGGCTCCTGCTTTCGCAGCAAGATCAATGAGCTGCGGGAGCAGGAACATGCGATCCACAACAGCTATGTATCTGTAAAGGACTGGTATGAACTGATCCAGGAGGCAAGGGCAGTGCTTTACAATAAAATCCAGGAAGTGGGAATGCGCTATGTAAGTGAGGATCATTACTGCTATATGGATCAGGAGTTTGAATATCACTACATGGATTCGATTATCAATATTCCCTGGGTCAATTATCTGGACACGGTAAAAAATGAGATCACCGGGCCGGTAATCCTGGAATTTCCATCCTGGAAGGAAAAGATGAAACGAACCTGCAGACAGGCCAGGATCATGCAGAAACCCATCCATCCCTGCTGCTGCGGAACGAATGAGATCAATTTCGGCGGCTTTCTGGCAGCGACGATCTATCATGTGGGCTCCCATGACCGGATCGAGGAAAGCTATCAGAAGCTGGCGGAATGGGCGAAAGCAAAGGGGGCATCCCTGGGGCCGAATGTTTATGAACGGTATGTGGTAGATTACTGGACCACTGCAAATGAGGATGAATTTGTGACAGAGATTATTCTGCCCATACGAATTTTAGAGGAATAAAACAAAAACCTTCCCCATAGGGGAAAAGAATGGAAAGAGCTTTCACTTACAGGAAAACTTCTTTCAGGGATAAAAAGCAGAAGGAAAACCCTTCTGCTTTTTTGTGTACGCCGGTTTCTTCGTCATATTGCTGTGAAAAAAGTAACGATATTATGCGATATATACAATAAAAGATGGAGAAATCGTCTGTTGAAAAATCGATAAATTACACTTGACCTTCCACATATGGGAATGGATTATACTAAATGTACAGAAAATGTATGCTTTTTGTGAAAAGATCATGCATACTGCGCGCGCTGGCTGTAAAAAAGAAGAAAAAGAAGGAGAAGAAACATGAAGTACGATGCATTAGGAATGATCGAGACAAAGGGACTTGTAGCATCTATTGAAGCAGCAGATGCCATGGTAAAGGCTGCCAATGTAACTCTGATCGGCAAGGAAAAAGTAGGAGGCGGCCTGATCACAGTTCTGGTAAGAGGCGATGTAGGCGCGGTTAAGGCAGCTACAGATGCAGGCGCTGCTGCAGCCCAGAGGATCGGAGAGCTGGTATCCGTTCATGTAATCCCACGTCCCCACGGAGAAGTGGAGACCATCCTTCCGGGAGGCGGAAAGGCAGAATAATCAAAGGAGAGAAACGCAATGAGCGGCAATATGACAAACACATCTGCTGCGGATATGAAGATGAAGCAGCTGAGCAAAAAATTCCGCGTAACAGGCCTTACAGCAGGAGCTCTTTCCGGCCTTACATACGGAATCTATACGACTTTGGTATTGGTTGCGGGCTATTATGAACCACTTGTAAGTGCGGTTGGTATCCTGGCAGCCCCTTATGTATGTTCCGGACTGAACGATCTGTTCGCCGGTATCTGGCTTACGATCTACAATGCAAAAAAGGGACGTCTGGCAGAGATTGGACGTACAGCCAATACCTTCCCAGGAAAGATGATGATCCTGGGAGCACTTTTGGGCGGCCCTATCGCTAACGGCGCTTATCTGGTAGGCCTGGCTCTGGCCGGTGCTTATGCGATCCCCATTTCTGCAACCTGCGGCCTGTTCGGCGCTCTGTTTGCATGGATTTTCTTAAAGCAGCGTCCAACCAAGCGTGTGGTAGCAGGTATGCTTACCTGTGTGGCAGGCGCTATCATCATCAACTGGGTAAAACCGGAAGGCAGCCCGAACTTTACACTGGGAATTATCTGCGCACTGATCGCGGCTGTGTGCTGGGGACTTGAGGGAATGCTTTCCAGCTACGGCGGAGCCATGATCGATACAGATGTGGCAACCAATATCCGTCAGCTCTTCTCCGGTCTGGTAGATCTGGTGATCATCGTTCCCTTAGTAGGCGGACTTGGACTTTTAGGCGGCACCATGTCAGCTGGTATTCCGGCCCTGTGGCTGGCAGTATCCGGACTGAGCGCAGGCGCTTCCTTCCTTCTGTGGTACAAGGCAAATTCCACAGTCGGCTGTGCCATCGGCATGAGCTTAAACGTTACATATGCATTCTGGGGCGTATTATTCTGTATCCTGTTCCTGGGACAGCCTGTAACAACTACCATCGTAGTTGGTTCTGTTGTAATCATCTTTGGTGCGATCCTGGTTACCATGAACCCGCTGGACTTTTTCAAGAAGGGAGAGGTGTAAGATGCTGCTGCCCGCAAGAATGGCGGTGCTCAACTATTTAAGCACTGTGAAAAATGCTGATATCAACGAGATCATGGAGGCAATGAAGCCCCAGTACGGACATGAGAAACAGTTTACAAAGGATATGTATCTGGATCATACGATGTCCTTAGAGGCCAACGGAATGTGCACTCTGGTAAGCCATGAGCTGGATGTAAACGGAGATCTTTCTCTCCGGTTTGCCATTACAGACGACGGCCGCACAACCGTGGAAAAATACGTTCCTGCTAAATACCGCAGCAGATAGGAAAGGAGAAACGGCATATGAGATATTATGGTGAAGAGGCTCTCGGACTGGTAGAGACCCTTGGACTGGTTCCGGCTCTGGAAGCGGCAGACAAGATGTTAAAGGCCGCAGATGTGGAGCTCATCTCTTATGAGAATGTTGGATCGACTCTGGTAACAATCATGGTAAAGGGCGATGTGGCCGCTGTGCGTTCCTCTGTCGAGGCCGGCGCCGCAGCCGCAGCCGCGATCGGAAAGCTGACAGCAAAGAATGTAATGCCAAGACCGATCCGTGCCGTTGGAGAGATCGTTTCGGTACACGATATTGACGCGTGACCGCTGCTATAAACCGAGATGTGAGAGGGAAAAATATGGAAAGATATGAAGCCATTGGATGTATTGAGACCTTCGGCCTGGTATTTGTTCTGGAGGCTGCAGACGCGATGTGCAAGGCGGCTGATGTAGAACTGATCGGCTATGAAAATGTTGCTTCCGGTTATATTTCCGTTATTGTACAGGGCGATGTGGGAGCCTGCCGTACAGCGGTAGATGCCGGGGTGAAGGCAGTAGAAAATATGGGAGCAGAGGTATACAGCTCTGTGGTGATCCCAAGACCGCATCAGGATCTGGGCAAGATCGTTACCCGCTACAGTCTGACCAATCTTTTGCCTCAGGAAGAGTAAATAAGAGGCAGAAGGGAGCAGTGAAATGAAGTTTATCGACAAAGACTTAAAGGCAGTCCAGGAAGCAAGAGTTTTGATGGAAGAGGCGGCCGAAGCAAAGAAAACACTGGCTCTTTTTGAACAGAAGAAACTGGACCGGATCGCAGCCTGCATGATGGATGCTTTAGAGCTTAAGCTGGAACAGCTTACAGAAGAGGCGGTTCGGGAAACGGGATACGGAGACGCAAAGGATCAGCTGCTTCAGGCAAAGCTCCTGATCAAGAAAATGCGGAAAACTCTGGAACCTATGAAATGCGTAGGCGTTCTCAGCACAGATGAGGCTCAGGGCGTTTTGGAAATCGGCGTTCCAATGGGCGTGATCGCTGCGGCTGCACCGGCTGTAAGCCCGGTGGCTGCGGTTCTGAGCGCTGCCGTATGCGCGGTAAAATCAGGAAACGCCATTGTTTTTGCACCCCATCCCAGAGCGGTGAAGACCACGGTGCGTACCGTACATATCCTGGAGGAAGCGGCTCTTGAGGCCGGACTGGTCCGGGGAGCTTTATCCTGCAGTGAGACAGCGGCAAAGGAAGGGGCCATCGAGCTTCTTTCACACCCGGAGACAAATCTGATCCTGAATATGGGTGAACGGTCGCTTTTGGAAGCCTGCAGCCGCACCGGATGCCCGGTTTTATACGGAGGGATCGCTCCCGGACCGGTATTTATTGAAAAAACAGCAGATATAAGCAGGGCGGCGGCATGTATTACGGACAGCCGGGGCTTTAACTGCGGAACCGGAGCAGGAAGCGAGCAGTATGTGGTGGCAGACCGGCAGATCGCCGCTCAGGTAAAGGAGGAACTGATCCGTCACGGGGCCTATTTTATGACGGAGATAGAACAGAAACAGCTGACTGCGTTTCTGGGACTGGAAAAAGGAACGGGGCTTCCGGATAAGGAGTTCATCGGAAAAACGGCAGCATGGCTGGCTCAGAAAGCCGGATTTGCAGTGCCGGAGCATACAAAGGTCCTTGTATCCGAGCAGTCTTATATAACGGATTTTAATCCATATGCCAAAGGGCTTTTATGCCCGGTACTGGCATTTTACATTGAAGAAGACTGGATTCATGCCTGTGAAAAATGTATTGAGCTTCTGGTGGGAGAAAGCCGGGGCAATACGCTTACCATTCATTCGCAGGATCCGGAAGTCATTCGGCAGTTTGCCTTAAAGAAGCCCGTAGGCCGTGTGCTGATCAATACGCCGGCTGTATGGGGCGCCATGGGAGTTACAACAGACCTGTTCCCCACAGTGATCCTTGGAAGCGTGACCTCAAAAGAGGGGATCACTGCAGAGAATGTATCGCCTCTTCACATGATCTATAGAAGAAAGGCAGCATTTGGGATCCATGGACTCTGTTCATAAACAGGCAGCCAGAAAGAGAGGGATTTATTTTGGATATTAGAGAATTTTCAAATAAGCTTGCAGAAGCGACAAAAAATATGTCTCCTGAAGAGAAAGCTTCTCTGATGAAGATGTTTGAATCTGTTTCACAGGAAATTGGAAAAGAAGATACAAAAAAAGAGACCGCAAAGGATCTGTGCGAGTATCCTTCTGAGGGAACTCAGATTCCGGACGGCATGACAAGACGTTTAAAGCTGTTAAAGGAGAATTACTTAAAGCAGAAGCCATCCATCACGACCTACCGTGCAAGAGCGATCACAAAGATTGCTGCTGAAAATCCCGGTATGCCAAAGATCGAATTAAGAGCAAAGTGCTTCCGCTACTGCTGTGAGACAGCTCCTCTGGTTATTCAGGATAACGAGCTGATCGTAGGCGCACCCTGCGGCGCACCCAGAGCCGGCGCATTCTCACCAGATATCGCATGGAGATGGATGGTAGATGAGATTGATACCATCGGAACAAGACCTCAGGATCCATTCTACATTTCCGAGGAAGACAAGAAGATCATGCGTGAGGAGCTGTTCCCATTCTGGAAGGGCAAATCCGTAGATGAGTACTGCGAGGATCAGTACCGTGAGGCAGGCGTATGGGAGTTATCCGGCGAGTCCTTCGTATCCGACTGCTCCTACCATGCATTAAACGGCGGCGGCGACTCCAACCCAGGCTATGATGTAATCCTGATGAAGAAGGGTATGCTGGATATCCAGAATGAAGCAAGAGAGCATTTAACAAAGCTTCACTACGAGAATCCAGATGATATTGAGAAGATCTACTTCTACAAGTCCATTATCGAGACAACTGAAGGTGTAATGATCTATGCCAGAAGAATGTCCGAATATGCAAAGGAACTGGCTGACAAAGAGACCGATCCAAAGAGAAAGGCAGAGCTTTACAAGATCTCCGAGATTAATGCAAAGGTTCCTGCTCACAAGCCTGAGACCTTCTGGGAGGCAATCCAGGCAGTATGGACCATCGAGTCCCTGCTTGTTGTGGAAGAGAATCAGACCGGTATGTCCATCGGCCGTGTAGACCAGTATATGTACCCGTTCTACAAGGCAGACATTGAGTCCGGCAGAATGAATGACTTCCAGGCATTTGAGCTTGCAGGCTGTATGCTGATCAAGATGTCTGAGATGATGTGGATCACCAGCGAGGGCGGTTCCAAGTTCTTTGCAGGCTATCAGCCATTCGTAAATATGTGCGTAGGCGGCGTTACAAGAGAGGGCCGTGATGCAACCAATGACCTGACCTATCTGTTAATGGATGCAGTACGTCATGTAAAGATTTACCAGCCGTCTTTAGCCTGCCGTATCCACAACAAGTCCCCGAGAAAGTACTTAAAGAAGATCGTAGATGTAGTACGTTCCGGAATGGGCTTCCCTGCCTGCCACTTTGATGATACACATATCAAGATGATGCTGGCAAAGGGCGTTTCCATCGAGGATGCAAGAGATTACTGCCTGATGGGCTGTGTAGAGCCTCAGAAGGCCGGCCGTCTCTATCAGTGGACCTCTACCGCTTATACACAGTGGCCCATTTGTATCGAGCTTGTATTAAATCACGGTGTTCCGCTGTGGTACGGCAAGCAGGTTTGCCCGGATATGGGTGACTTAAACAGCTTTAAGACATATGAAGAGTTTGAAGCTGCCGTTAAGGAAGAGATCAAATACATCACAAAGTGGACCAGCGTTGCTACGGTTATTTCCCAGAGAGTTCACAGAGAGCTGGCTCCGAAGCCTCTGATGTCCATTATGTACGAGGGCTGTATGGAAAAGGGAAAGGACGTATCCTCCGGCGGCGCTATGTATAACTTTGGACCAGGCGTTGTATGGTCCGGACTTGCTACCTATGCAGACTCCATGGCAGCCATCAAGAAGCTGGTATTTGACGATAAGAAATATACGCTGGAGCAGTTAAATGAAGCATTAAAAGCAGACTTTAATGGATATGAGCAGATCCGCACCGACTGTCTGAACGCTCCTAAGTACGGAAATGATGACGATTACGCAGATGATATTGCGGCAGATCTGATCAACTTTACCGAGCATGAGCACAGACAGTACAAGACTCTTTACTCTATCCTGAGCCATGGTACTCTGTCCATTTCCAATAATACCCCATTCGGCCAGATGACCGGTGCGTCTGCAAACGGACGCCATGCATGGCTGCCTCTGTCTGACGGAATCAGCCCAAGCCAGGGCGCTGACTTCAAGGGCCCGACCGCTATTATCAAGTCTGTATCCAAGATGTCCAATGATAATATGAACATCGGTATGGTACATAACTTCAAGATCATGGCAGGCCTTCTTGATACTCCTGAGGGCGAGGAAAGCCTGATCACCCTGCTGCGTACAGCCTGCATGTTTGGAAACGGCGAGATGCAGTTTAACTATCTGGATAACAAGACCCTGATCGAGGCTCAGAAGCATCCAGAGCAGTACCGCGACCTGATCGTGCGTGTTGCCGGATACAGTGCTTTCTTCGTAGAGCTGTGCAAGGATGTACAGGATGAGATCATCAGCCGTACCATGCTGACTCATTTTTAATCCGGGCGTGGGGCAGTTAGGAGAGATATCATGGAAAGAAAAGCTCTGATCTTTAATGTTCAGAAATACAATATGTATGATGGACCGGGAATCCGCACCATCGTATTCTTCAAAGGCTGTCCGCTGCGCTGCAAATGGTGCGCCAACCCGGAAGGTCTGGAGCGGAAGATCCAGATTATGTTTAAGAAAAACTCCTGCGTCAACTGCGGCCTTTGTGTGGACGCCTGTCCGGTGGGGATCCATGAGATCACACCGGAGGGCATCCACCGGGTGCGCCGGGATATTGACTGTACCGGCTGCGGAAAATGTAAATCCGTATGCCCTCAGGCTGCTCTGGAAGTCAACGGCCAGGTAAAAACTGTATCCGAGCTTCTTGAGATAGTAGAGGAGGACGCTGCATTTTACAGTATGTCAGGCGGCGGCGTTACCCTGGGCGGCGGCGAATGTACGGCACAGCCGGAAGCTGCCAGGGAGCTCCTTATGGCCTGCAAGAGCCAGGGAATCAATACGGCCATTGAAACCTGCGGACACACGAAGCCGGACAAGCTCTTTGCCATTGCGGAATATGTGGATCTGTTCCTGTTTGATATTAAGCATATGGATCCCAAACGTCATAATGAGCTGACAGGAATTGGAAATGAATTGATCTTATCCAATTTAAAAGAGCTTTTGACAAGGCGCTATAACGTGAAGGTGCGTATGCCGATGTTAAAGGGTATCAATGACAGCAAGGAAGAAATTGATCAGGTGATCCAGTTTCTGCTTCCGTTCCGGGATGATCCAAACTTTAAGGGAGTGGATCTTCTTCCTTATCATAAAATGGGCGTGGGAAAATACGGGCAGCTGGATAAGCCCTACCCCATTGAGGGAGACCCCAGCTTAAGCCAGGAGGATTTAGACCGGATCGAGGGCTGGATGAAAGCCTATGATTTCCCTGTAACCGTAGTGCGCCACTGACAGGTAAGGAGGAGCCGTGACAGAAGGAATTATGCCTGCCGGACGGGTGATTGAAGAATCGGTTCCGGGCAAACAGGTGACGATCGCCCATGTGATCGCTTCTCCGGTGCCGGAGATCTATGAATGTCTTGGAATTGAGGGCAGAGGAGCCATTGGCATTCTGACCCTTTCTCCCTTTGAGACAGCCATGATCGCGGCGGATATTGCAGCCAAGGCGTCTGATGTGGAGATCGGATTTTTAGACCGCTTTACCGGTTCTGTAGTGATTTCCGGAGATGTGGAAAGCGTAGATACGGCCCTCAGGGCTGTGACGGATACGCTGAAACGGGTGCTGGGATTTGCGGCCGCGGAGATAACGAGAACGTGAGAAAGAAACGGATCATGATCATAGGGCCCGGAAAAAGCGGAAAAACAACGCTGGCTGCCTGGCTGGAAGACAGCAGCGATATCCGCAGGGTCCAGAATATGGTTTACAGAAAGAATACACTGGATACGCCGGGAGCGTATCTGGAAAGCCCATGGATGCACCATCATCTCATTGCGGCGGCTCAGGACGCCTCCTGTGTGGTGATGACTGCGGATGCAAAGGGAAAACGGGAGGTATATCCTCCGGGATTTGCAAAAGCCTTCCGCGTTCCTGTCATCGGAGTGGTCACACGCTGCGACCTCGCAGAGGGAGACTGCAAAGGAGCGGTACGCCAGCTGATAAGAGCCGGGATCCAGCCGCCCTTTTATGAGATCAGCATCTATGATACAGAACGTATGAAGCAGCTTCGGAGAATTCTGGATCCATACAGGCCGGATGCTTCGGAGCCGGAAAAATCAGAAGAAAGGAGGGAATGATGATGGGACAGTTTTTAATGAGTACCCGGATCTATACAGGGGAAGCTTCTCTGGAAGAAATTGAACATCTGGGACTTAAAAGAGCATATATTATCTGCGATCCTTTTATGGAGAAGTGCGGACGGGCCGGAGAGCTTGCTGCCATGCTGAATGGGGCTGGAGCAGAAACAAGGATTTTCTCAGAGGTCGTACCGGATCCATCCATCGAGGTGGTTGCAAAGGCCATTCAGGGGATGAAGGAATTTGAACCCGATGGGATCATTGCTCTGGGAGGCGGTTCAGCCATTGATACCGCCAAGGCAGCCGGTCATCTTTATGGCTCCATGAACGGAGAGGGAAGGCCTCTTCTGGCAGCCGTTCCCACCACCAGCGGAACAGGAAGCGAGGTAACATCCTTTGCGGTGATTTCGGATACAAAGGCTCAGGCAAAATATGCGCTGCGGGATCAGGCTCTGGTACCGGATGCAGCGTTTTTAGACCCAAGGCTGACAGCTTCCGTTCCGCCGGCGATTACGGCAGATACAGGAATGGATGTGCTGACCCATGGACTGGAAGCTTATGTTTCCGCAAAGGCGGATGATTTTACAGATGCCTGTGCAGAAAAAGCGATCCGGCTGGTATGGGAATATCTGGAACGGGCCGTGTTGGACGGTTCTGATATGGAAGCCAGAGAGCATATGCATAATGCCTCCTGTCTGGCAGGAATCGCATTCAGCAATGCTTCCTTAGGCGTCTGCCACAGTATGGCTCATGCCCTGGGAGCACATTTCCATATTCCTCACGGCAGAAGCAATGCTTTAATCCTTCCCCATGTGATCGCATATAATGCGGGACTGGAGGAGAATGGAGAAAATGAAGCACTGCTCCGGTATGAAAAGATTGCGGATATGCTGGGAATCGGAGGCGGTACTCCCAAAGCGGCAGTACACGGCCTGATCCGCCACATCCGGAATCTGATGAAGCGGATTGGAAGTCCTGCTTATGTGACAGACCTGTCCGTTGAACGGGAGGCATTTGAGGAAGCCATTCCCCAGATGGCAGAGCAGGCGTTAAAGGATAACTGTACGGCTACCAATCCCAGAGTGCCTGAAAAGCAGGAGCTGGAATACCTTTACAAGAAGCTTTGTAAAGGGGGAATCGTATGAGATTTATCACAGAAGAGGATTTGAGGCAGCGGTTTCGCAGAGAACGGTTTACAGAATATGAGCCAGAAGCGGGAACGCGGCTTACACCGGGAGCAAGACAGTTTTTAAGTGACCGCGGTATCCGCCTGACAGAGACAGAAAATGGCGTTCGTCCAGGAAACGGACAGACCGGCTTTGGAAAAAAAGAAGCCGGCAGCAGTCTGAAACAGAATGAACAGCCAAGGGAAACGGAAGCAGAGGAGCGTTCACAGGGAGCTCATCCGGCAGAAGAACTGCCCTGCTGGCAGCTTGAGCTTGGAAACCTTCAGGCTGATTTTCTTCAGGCAGGACTGGATCTTCAAAGAGAGGATGTTCTTGTTTCAAAGGAAATCTTTGAACTGGAACGGAATCTTGCCAGGCTTGCGTCCGGGGAAGAGATGGCCGAAGGAGAAAGGCGCTGGGAAATGCTCTGTCCGGCCTGTACGGGAATCGGTCCTGAAAACTGCAGAAAGTGTTTGGCAGACTGCTTTGAAATCACAGGATTTCATGCCCAGTCACCCAATGGCCGGGTTGTGATCCGGCTTCATGTGCTCAGAAGCAGATTAAGAAAGCTGGAACGGGAGCTTCCCGACGATAGAAAGGAAATGGCACACTGTATCATCAACCGATTATCACAGATGATCTGCCATGGGTTTGGAGGAAAAATATGTCAGAAGAATTAGCATTTGCAGAATGTGACCGCCTGGTGAGGGAATTTGAACAGGTGGTAAAAAAGCCGGTAAAGAAGCGCTCTTCCATTTATTATACCGGCGTGGATCTGGGAACAGCCTGTGTGGTTTTAGCTGTTCTGGATGAGAACCGCCGGCCGGTAGCAGGCGCTTACCGGTATGCAGATGTGGTTCGTGACGGCATGGTAGTAGATTATATCGGTGCCATCCGTCTGGTGCGTGAAATGAAGGAAGAGCTGGAGGAAAAGCTGGGTACGGAACTGATCTATGCAGCCGCAGCCATTCCTCCGGGAACCGACGCTCTGGACGGGGGAGCAATCAAAAATGTAGTGCAGGGCGCTGGATTTGAAATCACAGCCCTGTTAGATGAACCCACAGCCGCCAATCAGATCTTAAAGATCCAAAACGGAGCTGTAGTAGATATCGGAGGCGGAACCACAGGCATTTCCATTTTAGAAAATGGAAAAGTGATCAATGTAGATGATGAGGCCACCGGAGGAACCCATTTTTCTCTGGTATTAGCCGGAGCTTATAAGCTTCCCTTCTCAGAAGCGGAGATTTATAAGAGGGATAAGAAGAATCACAAAGAAATCCTTCCGGTGTTGAAGCCGGTGATTGAAAAAGTGGCTTCCATCATCAGCCGCCAGATCGAGGGCTATAATGTGCAGGGACTGTATCTGGTAGGAGGAACCTGCTGTCTTTCCGGAATCGAGGATATCATAGGAAAGAAAACAGGGATCCCTACCTATAAACCGGAAAATCCCATGTTCGTTACGCCTCTTGGAATCGCTATGAGCTGTACGGATCAGGAAATGGAGTAAAGCATATGGAGTACCGGATCATTAAATCCCCAAGCCGGGGTACATTAGAGATCCTGGCCCGGAGAAAGGGTTCGGGAAATGCAGTAAAGCTGGAGGATGTGGATGCCGTAGGCCTGGTTCAGGGACGTCTGATCGAAATGGTCTGCGCCGCTGATGTAGCAGAAAAAGCAGTGGGCGTTACTGTGGAAGACATCCGGGGCAGCTGCCCCCAGCATATGATCATGCTGGCAATCTTTGGGGATACGGCTTCGGTAGAAGCGGCCCTGGAAGAAATCCGACGGAGAGAAAAGGAGGGAGCGGAGGAATGGTAACAGCAAGACTGACAGGAAATATCTGGGCAACACGAAAATCAGACCTTCTAAGCGGATATAAGCTCCTTTTAGCTGAGGTCATCGGAGGCACAAGAGCCGGTGAGAGCATGGTAGTGATCGATACCATCGGAGCCGGGATCGGGGATCGGGTGATCGTAGCCTGCGGATCTTCTGCCAGACGGATGCTGGGAAGCGACGAAATTCCGGCTGATGCGGCAGTAGTGGGAATTATTGACGAAGACTGCGCCTTTGAGGATTCATAAGGCGGATCAGGAGAGGATGTGGAAAAATGAAACAGCTGATTTGTGCTGCGGATATAGAAGCACTGAAGCAGGCAGGAAAGACAGTATGCGTGACAGAACCGGATGTGATCGTAACACCTTCTGCTAAGGATGCTGCAGAAGCCCTTGGAATCACATTTTCAGACAAGGAGCCGGAGAAGGCAGCATGTACCTGCGACGGAGAGGGCATTGACAGCGAACAGATCTATCAGCTTTTAAAAGCTCTGATGGACAAGGGACTTTTAGGAGAACTGCTGACAAAATGCGGCAGCCGCCCCTATCAGTGCGTAACCCATGAAAATGGATTAAAGGTAGTCCGCGGAAATACAGTGAAAATGGATGTATTTGACACAGGCGATCCAAATGCCACTGCTTATTTCCAGGAACTGGTAAGCAAAGAGGAATCTCATATCAGTGCAGGATTCCTTGTGATCGATCATTCTGAGTTTGCCTGGGAGCTGACGTATGAGGAAATCGACTATGTAATCGAGGGAACGCTGACCGTTACCATTGACGGAAAGAAATATACGGCAAATGCAGGAGATGTTCTTTTTGTTCCATCCGGTTCTAAGGTAATCTGGGGTTCTCCGGACAAGGCAAGAGTATTCTATGCAACCTATCCGGCCAACTGGGCGGACCTTCTGTAAAGGAGGACATAAATGCAGGCGCTGGGTATGATAGAAACAAGGGGAACCCTGGCAGCCATTGAAGCGGTAGATGTGATGCTCAAGGCAGCAGATGTAACCCTTGTAGAAAAGACAAAGATCGGCGGCGGTCTGGTGACGGTTACTGTAACAGGTGATGTGGCAGCCGTAACTGCAGCTGTAGATGCAGGCGCATCGGCAGCAGAGCATCTGGGTGAAGGACTTTTGGTCAGCCGCCATGTGATCCCAAGGCCTCATGAAGAGCTGGAGGGATTTTTCGGGCCAGAGCCGGAGGATCCGGGAAATCGGAATGAACCGAAGGCAGCGGCCGGAGAGGCTGAAATTGTATCTGAGGATGAGCCGGAGGAAGCAGCCGAAGAGCCGGAAACTGCATCTGAGGATGAGCCGGAGACTGTGGCAGCAGGGCTGTCGGAGGATACCGGGGCTGAAGAGGCTGATGCAGAGACCGGGGAAGACGGCACAGCGGTACAGGAGCTGGATGCAGAAGTGGGCAATACCGCCGTACAGGAGCCGGACATAAGCATTCCCAATCCTGTTACACGGGCATGGTGCGATGGCCTTTATGATGTTTCAGGAGCAGAGGCAGTGATGACAGCTCTTAAAAACTGTCATGTAACGCAGCTTCGTAAGCTTGCCAGAAGTTATCCGGAGCTGGGAATGGCCGGAAGGGAGCTTTCCAGAGCAAACCGGTCCCGTCTCTTAAAGGAATTGAGACAATGGTATGAAACGCGACAGAAATAAAACATCCGGTGTCTGACCGGAGAAAGGAACTGATAATGGAGAATTTTGATTTAGATCTGCGTTCCATCCAGGAAGCCAGAAATCTGGCCCGTCAGGGTGAGGAAGCAGCAAAGAAAATGGCCACTTATACAAGTGAGCAGATTGACAAAATTTTAAAAAGCATGGTAGAAGCAGCAGAAGAGCATGCGGCCTGTCTGGGAAGAATGGCAGTGGAAGAGACCGGCTTCGGAAATGCAGTTCATAAGGCATATAAAAACCATGCGGCGTCTACATTATTATATGAAGATATCCGTGATATGAAAACCGTAGGCATTATCTCCGAGGATCGTGCCAGAGGTACCATGGATGTAGCTGCTCCGGCAGGATTGATCATGGGCATTGTTCCATCTACCAATCCTACCTCTACCGTAATTTACAAATCCATCATTGCTATTAAGGCTGGAAATGCAATCGTATTTTCTCCCCATCCATCCGCAGCCAAGTGTACTTTAAGGGCAGCAGAGGTAATGCGTGACGCAGCTGTTAAGGCAGGCGCTCCGGAGGGCGTGATCAGCTGCATTACAACACCTACCATGGCGGCAACTAATGAATTGATGCACTGCAAAGAGGTGGCTCTTATCATCGCAACCGGCGGCCCGGGAATGGTTAAGGCAGCCTACAGTGCAGGAAAGCCGGCCATAGGCGTAGGCGCAGGAAACTCCCCTGCATACATTGAACGTACAGCAGACGTTAAGGCGGCAGTAGACGCTATTATTGCCAGCAAGACCTTTGACAATGGAACCATCTGTGCTTCTGAGCAGTCGATCATCTGCGAGCGCTGTAACCATGATGAGGTGGTTGCAGAGTTAAAACGCCATGGAGCTTACTTTATGACGAAGGAAGAGACCGACAAGGTATGCCGTCTGCTCTTTAAGAACGGCCATGCAATGAATGCCAAGTTCGTAGGACGCAGTCCGGAGGTGATCGGACAGGCAGCCGGGATTTCTGTTCCGGCAGGAACCACGGTTCTGATCGGAGAACAGGGCGGCGTAGGCGAGGGATATCCTCTTTCCTATGAGAAGCTTACAACAGTTCTGGCATTTTACACCGTAGAAAACTGGGAAGAAGCCTGCAAGCTCAGCATTGACCTTTTACAGAACGGTATCGGTCATACCATGAGCATCCATACCAATGATCAGGAACTGGTTCGCAAGTTTGCCATGAAGCCGGCTTCCCGTATCCTTGTAAATACCGGAGGCAGCATGGGCGGAACCGGAATCAGCACAGGACTGAATGTAGCCTTTACCTTAGGCTGCGGAACCTGCGGCGGAAGCTCTGTTTCCGAAAATGTAAGCCCCTTAAATCTGATCAATGTAAAGAAGGTTGCTTATGGATTAAAGAACTGCTCTACCCTTCTTAAAGATGACAGAACCTTCCGCAATCCGGAGAAGGCGCAGGAAGTACAGGCCAGCTGCTCTCAGAATACAGCTTCTTCCCAGAGCTTTAGCCCGGCTGATATCGTGGCATCCTTTGAACGCCGCCAGGGCGGGTGCTGCTGTGGGGCTGCTGTTCAGGAATCCAGCATTGATACGGCAGAACAGTTAAAAGAGGCCTCTGTTAAGGGATTTACAGATGACGCCCATCTGGCTGATCTGGTACGCCAGCTGATTGCATCCATGAACGAATAAGGAGGCAGAACATGAATCAGTGTGAAGAACTGCTTAAGCTTTTAATGGAAGCGGTACAGCAGGAAGGGCAGAAAAAGGAAGAACCCTGTGCCAATGGGGGGATTCCGGTAGGTGTTTCCAACCGCCATGTCCATCTGTCTCAGGCTGACTTAGACCGCCTGTTTGGTCCGGGATATGAGCTGACCAAGATGAAGGATCTTTCCCAGCCGGGGCAGTATGCCTGCAAGGAAATGGTTACGGTCTGCGGCCCTAAGGGAGCGATCGAAAAGGTACGCATCCTGGGTCCGGTACGCCGGGAAACACAGGTAGAAATACTGGCAGGAGACGGCTTTAAGCTGGGAGTAAAAGCTCCGGTACGGCTTTCCGGAGATCTGGATGGAACACCGGGAATTACCCTGGTGGGCCCGAAAGGTTCTGTACAGACAGAAAAAGGCGTAATGGTTGCTCAGAGGCATATTCATATGCTTCCGGCTGACGCAGAGCGCTTTGGTGTCCATGACGGACAGGTTGTAGATCTGGAGGCAGAAGGTCCCAGGGGAGGTATTTTAAGAAATACGGCAATCCGTGTGACCGCACAGTCACAGCTGGAATGCCATCTGGATATGGAGGAGGCAAATGCTTTCGGTCTGGGAGGAACTTCCGTGGTACATATCCATTGCTAAACTATATTGGAAGTCTTCGGCTGAAAATGGCCGGACTGTAATCATGTGAACTAAAAAATTAAGATAAATCAGGAGGAAATAATCATGAAGTATGATGCATTAGGAATGATCGAGACAAAGGGACTGGTAGGCTCTATTGAGGCAGCAGATGCTATGGTAAAGGCAGCAAATGTTACCCTGATTGGCAAGGAATTCGTAGGCGGCGGCCTTGTAACTGTTATGGTACGCGGCGATGTAGGCGCAGTTAAGGCAGCTACAGATGCAGGCGCAGCAGCAGCTCAGAGAGTAGGCGAGCTTGTTTCCGTTCATGTAATCCCACGTCCACATGCAGAGGTAGAGACCATTCTTCCTTCCGTAAAGGAGAACTAAAACGTATTAAAGATAAGAAAGGCCGCAGCCGGATGAGTCCTGGCTGCGGCCTTTTTGCGCCTGTGTTTTGATGTTATATGGCTTTTAAATAGATTGTATTCTTTAAATCCGTGCGATCCCTTCCTCTACAGCCACATCAGCTACCGCTTTTGCAACTACGTCGGCTACCGCCTTGTTTAACGGGGAGGGAATGATATTATCTTCTGTAAGCTCCTCATCAGAAACCATGCCGGCAATGGCATAGGAGGCTCTCTGCTTCATGGATTCAGTGATCTCTCTGGCACGGACGGAGAGAGCACCTTTAAATACGCCCGGAAATACCAGTACATTGTTGATCTGGTTGGGGAAGTCAGAGCGGCCGGTTCCTACGACTGCAGCGCCTCCTGCCAAGGCCTCGTCGGGCATAATCTCCGGTGTGGGGTTTGCCATGGCAAAGACGATACCCTTATTCATAGAGGCAACCATTTCCTTTGTCACCAGTCCGGGACGTGATACGCCGATAAAGGCGTCCGCATTTTTTAAAGCGTCGGCCAGAGTGCCATGCTCGTGATCCAGATTGCTGATATGGGAAATTTCTTCCTGGCCAGGATTTAAGCCCTCGTCGCCTTCGCAGATAATACCATTGATATCGCAGAGGATCACATTTCCAAAGCCCATATTGATCAGATGTTTTCCGATGGCAATGCCTGCGGCTCCTGCTCCGTTAATTACCACACGAAGCGTTCCCATTTCCTTTCCTGTTACCTTGATGGCGTTTAACAGGGCGGCTGCCACAACGATAGCAGTACCATGCTGGTCATCATGGAATACAGGGATATCGCACAGCTCCTTTAAACGGCGCTCAATCTCAAAGCATCTGGGAGCGGCAATATCCTCCAGATTGATGCCGCCGAAGCTTTTGGAAATCAGATGTATGGTCTGTACAATGGTATCTGTGTCCTTGGAGTCAATGCAGAGAGGGAATGCATCCACATCTGCAAATTCCTTAAACAGGGCGCACTTTCCTTCCATAACCGGCATACCGGCTGCAGGGCCGATATCTCCCAGACCCAAAACAGCCGTACCGTCTGTGATGACGGCTACCAGGTTGGAGCGGCGGGTCAGCTTAAAGGACTGCTCGTAATCCTTTGCGATCACCCGGCAGGGCTCGGCTACGCCCGGAGTGTAGGCTAAAGAAAGATCCTCTCTTGTTTCGATTTTTTTGCGGGAAACGACCTCGATTTTTCCGTTCAGGTCGTAATGCATCTGCAGGGATGCCTGATTGATATCCATGATTTTGTTCCTCCTGTAAAATAAAATGTGCTCTGGGAGCAGAGTGTTTATACCATAGCTTCGGGTTTGAATACCTGATCGAATTCCTCTTCCGTGAGAAAGCCCAGAGATACGCATGCTTCCTTCAGGGAAATATTTTCCTTATAGGCTTTTTTTGCGGTTTTAGCCGCATTTTCATAGCCGATATGCGGATTAAGGCAGGTCACAAGCATCAGGGAACGACGGAGATTTTCATCCATCTTTTCACGGTTGGGCCGGATGCCGGATACGCAGTTATTATTAAAGGAAATCAGTGCGTCGGTTAAAAGACGGACAGACTGGAGAAAATTGTAAATACATACGGGCATGAATACATTTAATTCAAAGTTTCCCTGAGAGGCAGCAATGCCTACAGCCGTATCATTTGCCATAACCTGAACCGCCACCATAGTGACAGCCTCGCACTGAGTCGGATTTACCTTTCCCGGCATAATGGAGCTTCCGGGCTCATTTTCCGGGATAAAGATTTCACCCAGTCCGCAGCGGGGGCCGCTGGAAAGCCAGCGGATATCATTTGCGATCTTCATCAGATTGGCTGCCAGGCCTTTTAAGGCGCCGTGGGCAAATACCAGCTCGTCCTTGCTGGTGAGAGAGTGGAACTTGTTGGCTGCGGTGACAAATTCTTTTCCTGTGAGCTCGGAAACTGCTTTTGCCACTTCCGTATCAAAGCCTTTTGGGGCGTTTAAGCCGGTGCCTACGGCAGTGCCGCCCAGAGCCAGCTCCCGAAGTCCCTTAAGGCTTAAGGCAAGCATTTCCTTTGATTTTTCCAGCATATTTTTCCAGCCGCTGATCTCCTGGGAAAAGGTGATGGGAGTGGCGTCCTGAAGATGGGTGCGCCCGGTTTTGATGATACCCTCATTTTCCTTCATCAGGCGGTCAAAGGTGGAGATTAAAAGATCCAGAGCAGGAAAGAGACTGTCCTCGATTTCGGTCGCCGCAGCAATGTGCATGGCAGTGGGGAAGGTGTCATTGGAACTCTGGGACATATTGGAGTGGTCGTTGGGGTGGAGCAGCTTCTTTCCGGCGATTTCATTTCCCCGGTTGGCGATGACCTCGTTTACATTCATATTAGACTGGGTGCCGCTTCCGGTCTGCCATACAGCCAGGGGGAAATGACCGTCAAGCTTTCCTGCCAGAATCTCATCACAGACTGCAGATATGAGGGAAAGGCGTGTTTCATCCAGCTTTCCCAGACGGTGATTGGCCATGGCCGCTGCCTTTTTCAGGATCGCAAATGCCCGTATTATCTCCATAGGGATCTTTTCTGCTCCGATTTTAAAGTTTTCAAAGCTGCGCTGGGTCTGAGCCCCCCAATAACGGTCTGCAGGAACCTGGATTTCTCCCATGGAATCGTGTTCAGTACGGTACTGCATGATTTGTTAGCCTCCTTGCGTGTACGTCGTAATATTTTTGATAACAGTATACCACACATGAAGTTGTTTGAAAATAATTTACTTTATTTTCTCGAACTGTTCGCAAGATATGGACTTTCAAACTTTAATATGTTAAAATAACTGAGTGCAGATTATATAAATAAAAAGTCATAAAGCAATAAGGAGAATATAGATATGAATAAAAAAATTAAAACAGAAGCAGTGGATCATTTGTTTGATGCGATTCTTACCCTGAAAACACCGGATGAGTGCTATAAGTTCTTTGAAGACGTATGCACCATCAATGAACTTTTGTCCCTTTCCCAGCGCTATGAGGTGGCAAAAATGCTCAGGGAAGGGCAGACCTATCTGGAGATTGCGGACAGGACCGGAGCCTCTACCGCTACCATCAGCCGTGTAAACCGTTCTTTAAATTACGGAAGTGACGGCTATGATATGGTGTTTGGGCGTCTGCATCTGGGAGAAGATACGGACGGGGAGTAGGGGGTCACTTATAAAGTGGGTTAAAAACAGCACGGGCTTTCTTTTGTGACGGGCACGTGCTGTTTCTTTTGTTGGAGATTGCGGAAACTGCAGGATTATCCTAAATTATTCACGGAACAGTATTTGAATTGATAATAGTACCATGAATCTGAAAATTGATCCATGCAGCCATAACATCACTCAATTAACCCGTCAAAAGGGTATAAAATCCCTGTGGCAGAGTTCAGAGCAGTTGTTAAGCTGTCAATGTTCGTTAATAGTTGCTATTCCAGCTGTACATTCAGCTTGCCGATATTTGAAAGTGTCTCATAGAATTCATTCTTATAGGGGCAACTGCTGCACAGTTTGAATGTGATATATCTTGCTGAATGAACTACTTTTGCAGCAATCTTCAGCAATTTTAAACGGACGGTATCAATGCGTTGCTTTCGCATATTTGCTGATAACACCAATCTTCTAAACCAATTAAATATGTTATACGCAAGAGCATGTACCTGCAGTCTATTGGCATTTACCATTCTGGTATGACTGCTTACGGACGCAAAATCAAAACCGGATTTGCTTTCTTTAATGAAGTTTTCCATCAGCCCTCGCTTGCAGTAAAATTTGATGAGATACTCTGGTGAGGAATCCATGTTTGTGACAACAAATGTGTACATGTAAACCATTTGGTTTATCAGGCACTTCCGATGGGGGCGGTTCCTGTAGGGCATAATTCCATAATAGACTTAAAGGATGTGCCCTGTGAAGAAGTTGATATGGGAGAAGCGAATGCATATCATTTTTCTCTGGAAGGAGAATTCTTTATGCATAAAGAGCAAGCCTATGTTGAAACTGCTCCAAGAGATATTATACAATTTAAATATGCGGAAAGCCTGCAAATCCAGTAATGGTAAGACACTGCAAATATGAGGATCGTGTAGAAATACATGATCCTTTTCTGCCCCGCAAACCATTTACAAATTCCCCCATTCGTGGTATCATCATAAGAGCGTTATTTCAAAAAAACAATAACGGTGGAGGTTGCAAAATGAAGCTGATAAAAACAGTAGATGCAGAGGGTGCTGTACTTTGCCATGACATTACACAGATCATCAAGGGCGTGACAAAGGACGCCGTATTCCGCAAGGGGCATATTGTCGCAAAGGAGGACATACCGGTACTTTTAAGTGTGGGAAAGGATCAGCTGTATGTCTGGGAAAAGGAGGAGGGGATGCTTCATGAAAATGAGGCAGCCGAGATCCTGTGCAGCCTGTGCAAGGGAAACCATATGGAGCGCTCTGAGGTAAAAGAGGGAAAGATTGAGCTTACGGCTGACTGTGACGGTCTCTTAAAGGTGGATAACAGAGGCTTAAAGGCAGTGAACGGATTCGGACAGATGATGATCGCCACCCGTCACGGAAATTTTGCCGTAAAGAAGGGGGACAAGCTGGCTGGAACCCGTATTATCCCTCTGGTGATCGAAGAGGAGAAGATGGAGCGGGCCAAAGAAAGCGCATTGGCTGCCACAGGGGGACGTCCGATCCTGGATGTAATGCCTTTTGTACATAAAAAGGTAGGAATCATTACCACGGGAAATGAGGTGTTCTACGGGCGGATCAAGGATACCTTTACCCCGGTGATCGAGAAAAAGATGGCGCAGTTTGACACGGAGATCATTGATCATGTGACCTGGAATGATGATGATAAAAAGGTGACTGCTTCTATCCTTGATATGGTGAAAAAGGGTGCGGATGTAGTAGTCTGCACCGGAGGCATGAGCGTGGATCCTGACGATAAGACGCCCCTTGCCATCAAAAATACAGGAGCCAGGGTGGTATCCTACGGGGCTCCTGTGCTTCCGGGAGCTATGTTTTTATTAGCTTATCTGGAAGTAGAGGAGGAAGGAAAGAGCCGTACAGTGGCAGTGATGGGGCTTCCGGGCTGTGTGATGTATGCAAAGCGTACGATTTTTGACCTGGTGCTGCCAAGGGTGATGGCAGATGATGAGGTGACAGAGGAAAATCTGGCTTCTCTGGGACAGGGCGGCCTGTGTCTGAACTGCCCGGTCTGCACATTCCCCAACTGCGGTTTTGGAAAAGGAGTGTAGGAAAAATGGATTTTTCACATTTTGATGAACAGGGAAATGCCTGGATGGTAGATGTAGGCGGAAAGGAAGAAACAAAACGGGAGGCCACTGCAAGGGGCAGTATCTTTATGAGCCCGGAGTGCCTGAAAATGGTGAAAGAGGGTTCTATGAAAAAAGGCGATGTTTTGGGTGTGGCCCGTGTGGCCGGGATCATGGGGGCCAAGAGAACCTCTGAGCTGATTCCTCTGTGCCACCTGCTGAACCTGACCAAGCTGACTGTGGACTTTACGATCCATGAGGAGACAAATGAGATTGAAGCAGTCTGTACGGCCCGTACCACCGGACGCACCGGCGTGGAGATGGAAGCGCTGGCCGGAGTGAATGTGGCTCTCCTTACCATCTACGATATGTGCAAGGCAGTGGATAAGTCTATGGAAATGAGCCATATCTATTTAGAGCATAAGTCTGGCGGAAAGAGCGGGGAATTTTATAATGAAGTAAGAAGGCAGAGGTAAAAAATGAGGGATCAGACGGGAAGAGAAATCGATTATATGCGGATCTCCATTACAGACCGCTGTAATCTGAGATGTAAATACTGTATGCCGGACGGGATCCAGTGTATGCCCCGGTGGGAGATCCTTTCCCTGGAAGAACTGGAGGCGATAGCCGTTTGTGCGGCGGATCTGGGAATCAGGAAGATTAAGGTTACAGGTGGAGAGCCGCTGGTGCGCAGGGACTGCCCCCAGTTAGTACGGATGCTCAAAAATGTCCCCGGTATTGAGAAGGTAACTCTCACCACCAACGGTGTTCTTCTGGAACAGTATCTGGGTGAGCTTTTGAATGCGGGGCTGGATGCGGTCAATATCAGTCTGGATACTCTGGATCCGGGGCTTTATGAGACCATTACCGGGGCAGATGCGCTGGATAAGGTTCTGGGAATCATAAGCAGGGCAGACAGGCTTCCCATCCCGGTGAAGGTCAATGCGGTATCCATTGATTTCGACAACTGGAAGGATGGAAAAGAGCGGGACAAGAACGGCTGGCGGGCCATGGCAGCACTGGCAGAGCAGTATCCGGTTGATGTGCGCTTTATTGAAATGATGCCCATTGGTTATGGAAAGCAGTTTCAGGGCATTGATCACAGAACGCTGCTTTTGCAGCTGAAGGAAATGTATCCGGATCTTGAAACAGACCATGAAGTCCATGGTTTTGGCCCGGCTGTTTATTATAAATCCCAAAGGTTTAAAGGCAGCATTGGCTTGATCAGCGCTATTCACGGAAAGTTCTGTTCTTCCTGCAACCGGGTGCGTCTGACCGCTCAGGGATATTTGAAAACCTGTCTGTGTTATGAGGATGGCGTGGATCTGAAACAGGTGCTCAGAGAGGAGATATCCCGGCCGGAAAAGGAAAGCCACTTCATCTGGCCGGAAGGGCTGGATGTTCGTGACGAAGGGCTTCAGAGCCGTTTGAGGACTGTGATGGAGAAAACGATCCTTAAAAAGCCCATGGCCCACTGCTTTGAAACACCGGGAAGGATTACGGAATCACATAATATGAGCTCGATCGGAGGATAAAAGGATGGATGCGAAGGAGAGAAACGGATCTGAGGAAAAGTCATTTAAGGCAGCTGTTATTACGGTGAGTGATAAGGGAGCCAGGGGAGAGCGTGTGGATGAAAGCGGCCCTGCAGCAAAAGAGATGCTGGAGGAGGCAGGCTATGAGGTAGTGGAGACGCTGATCATTCCTGATGAGCCGGAGGAACTTAAGACAGAGCTGATTCGTCTGGCAGATGAAGTCCGGGCAGATCTGGTGGTTACAAGCGGCGGTACAGGATTTTCCATGCGGGATCAGACTCCGGAGGCGACTCTGGCAGTGGCAGACCGGTTGGCTCCCGGAATTGCCGAGGCCATCCGGTATCAGTCCATGGCAGTGACGAACCGGGCCATGCTCAGCCGTGGAGTATCAGTGATCCGCAGACAGACCGTAATCGTCAACCTTCCGGGAAGTCCGAAGGCGGTAAGGGAGAGTCTGGGTTATATTTTGGATTCTCTTGACCACGGGATTCGGATTTTAAGAGGCAGTGCCTCAGAATGTGCCAGATAAGGCCAATAGGAATGAGTAAATAACTGGAAAAAATCAGAAAGAAGAGGAGTGGAAAATGAGAAAACAGCTTTATGCAGTGGCAGCAGCAATTTTAGCAGCAGGGATGCTGGCAGGATGCTCAGGAGGAGCAAAGGAGACTGAGGAACAGACAAGTGTTCAGGCAGAGAAGGAAACAGAGACCGCGAAGATTCCGGCAGCCGCTGAGGCAGAAACAGAAGCCGCTTCAGAGAAAGAAGAGACAGAGCTTTTAGTGGCAGCTGCCGCCAGTTTAAAAAATGCCTATGAAGAGGAACTGATCCCCATGTTTGAGGCTCAGTATCCGGGTGTTATAGTAACAGGCGTCTATGACAGCTCCGGTAAGCTTCAGACCCAGATCGAAGAAGGACTGGAGGCAGATGTATTTATGTCCGCAGCCACAAAGCAGATGGATGCTTTAAATGAAAAGGGGCTGATTGCTGAGGATACGATTGCGGATCTTTTGGAAAATAAGATCGTTCTGATTGTTCCCACAGGAAATGAAGCAGGGCTTGAAGCTTTTGAAGATATTGAAAAAGCATCCTCTATCGCACTGGGCGACCCGGCCAGCGTACCGGCCGGTCAGTATGCAGAGGAAGCGCTCACAAGTCTTGGGATCTGGGATCGGATCCAGGATAAGGTAAGCTTTGGAACCAATGTAACAGAGGTTTTAAACCAGGTAGCGGCTTCCAGTGCAGACGCAGGTATCGTATATGCCACAGATGCAGCCAGCATGGCAGAGCAGGTAGATGTAATTGCTGAGGCTCCCGAGGGAAGTCTGAAAAAGAAGGTAATTTATCCTGTAGCTGTGTTAAAAGGCAGCGCGCATTCTGAAGAAGCGGCAGATTTTGTGGAGTTTTTAAAAACAGAGGAAGCCATGAAGGTATTTGAGGCTTATGGCTTCTCCAAGGGAAATGAAATCCTGCCTTAAATCTGTAAATGAAAAGGAGGACGTATTATGGACTGGTCACCGGTTCTGATATCCATGAAGACAGCCAGCCTGTCCATCTTTATCACCTTTTTTCTGGGTATTTTTGCAGCGGGGGTTGTGATCCGTCTGAAAAATGAGACGTCAAAAATCATATGTGACGGTATTCTGACTCTTCCCCTGGTGCTTCCGCCTACGGTGGCCGGCTTTTTTCTGCTCTATCTGTTTGGGGTAAAACGCCCCATTGGACAGTTTTTTATTGATTTTTTCGGAGTAAAGATTGCTTTTTCCTGGGGAGCTACGGTACTGGCGGCGGTGGTGATGTCATTTCCGCTGATGTACCGCTCTGCCAGGGGTGCATTCGAGCAGGTGGATCCGGATCTGACTGCGGCTGCAAGGACTCTGGGGATGAGTGAGTGGGAAATTTTCTGGAAGGTGCTTTTTGCCAATGCCACTCCTGGCATCTTAAGCGGCGGTGTCCTGGCCTTTGCCAGAGGTCTGGGAGAATTTGGAGCCACTTCTATGATCGCGGGTAATATTGCGGGAAAGACAAGAACCCTACCAATGGCAGTGTATTCAGAGGTGGCCGCAGGCAATATGGGGGCTGCAGACCGGTATGTGGCCGTCATTGTGGTCATTGCCTTTATCTCTATTCTGCTTATGAATCTGGGAGCCTTAAGGGCAGGAGGAAGAAAGCATGGCGCTTGAGACAGAACACAGGCTTTTGCTGGGAGTTGAAATCAAAAAGAAGCTGAAGGAATTTTCTCTGGAGCTTTCCTTCGAGGCGGAAAAAGGCTGTCTGGGTATTTTAGGACCTTCGGGCTGTGGAAAGAGTATGACTTTAAAATCCATTGCAGGCATTGTGACGCCGGATTCCGGCCGGATTGCCCTTCAATATGCTCAGGGGGAGGCAGCCGGGGGACGGGTTCTGTTTGATTCCTCCCTTAAGATCAATGAAACGCCTCAGATCCGCCGGGTAGGCTATCTGTTCCAGAATTACGCCCTGTTCCCCAATATGACGGTGGAGGAAAATATTGCCGCAGGCTTAAAGGGAAAGGGCGCAAGGGCTGCAGCGGGGGGCAGGAAGTCCCAGGCCTGCTCCCCTCAGGCCATTAAGCAGAAGGTGCAGGAGATGACGGAGCGTTTCCGGCTGATCGGACTGGAAAAGCATTATCCCGCTCAGTTGTCCGGCGGCCAGCAGCAGAGAACAGCACTGGCCCGGATTCTGGCCTATGAACCGGAAATCCTGCTTTTAGATGAACCGTTTTCAGCAATGGATACATATCTGAGGGAAAAGCTGCGTCTGGAGCTGGCAGAAGCATTAAAGGATTATGACGGCGTTTCCATTCTGGTAACTCATGACAGGGACGAGGCATACCAGCTCTGTCCGGAGATACTTTTGATGGATCAGGGAAAGGTTCTGGCCAGGGGAAAGACGAGAGATATTTTTGCCTGGCCCCAAACCTGCAAGGCTGCAAGACTTACGGGCTGCAAAAATATTTCCAGGATCAGGCGGATGGGTGAACGGCATATCTGCGCTTTGGACTGGGGCGGCTTAGAGTTGATGGCAGACCGTCTGGTGGGGGAGGAGATTACTGCAGTGGGGATCCGGGCTCATGATTTTGAGCCGCTAAGCAGACAGAAGGCAGCTGCATACGCATATGAAAACTGTATTCCTGTGGAAGACCCCCAGGTGTCTGAAATGCCCTTTGAGTGGTATATTACCCTGAAAAACGGTCTGTGGTGGAAACGAGAAAAGACGATTCATACCCACAATTCTGCCGGAGTGATCCCGGAGTATCTTCGGGTAGATCCGTCGGCTATTTTACTGTTAAAAGGAGAACTCTGATATGGAAAAAACAGGAGCAGTCATTGTGGCGGCAGGCCATAAAAACAGAGGAACGGCCTTTTTGCCCATGCTCCCGGTAGGGGACAGCACCGTGATCCGTCGGATCATTATTACGATGAGGCGGGTGGGGATTGATCCTATTGTGGTAGTGACGGGAAAACAGGGAGATGAGCTGGAGAAGCATATAAGCGATCTGGAGGTTATTTCCCTGCGCAATCCCGATTACGAAATGGAACAGATGTTCGACAGCATTTCCATGGGTCTTCGCTACATCAGAGGACTGTGTACACAGACACTGATCCTTCCTGCTAAATTTCCGCTTCTTTTGCGTGATACGCTGGAAAAAATGCTTTCAGAAGAGGGCGATATTATCCGGCCGGTTTTTGACGGAAAAAGAGGCCATCCGGTTCTTATATCGGAGCACGCAGCCGGGAAAGTGCTTGAATACACGGGAAATCGGGGCTTGCGGGGAGCACTTTTTGAAGCGGAGCAGTGCTTTGTGACAAAGGAAGTACCTGTGGAAGATCAGGGAATTATCTTTGCAGTGGAAACGGATGAAGACAGTACGGAACGGGAAATGGAAAAACAGAAGATCCAGGTGCATCCGGAGGTGCGTCTGGTCGTTCGGAGAAATGATCCCTTCTTTGGGCCGCTGCTTGCCCGTTTTCTCACCGTGGTTCGTCATACAGGTTCCATGCAGACGGCCTGCAGGCAGCTGCACATATCCTATACCAAAGGCTGGAAGCTTTTAAAGGAGGCGGAGCATCAGCTGGGCTATGGCCTCCTTGTATCCCGGTCAGGAGGAACAGAGGGGGGATTTTCCTGTCTTACAGAGAAGGGGGAAGATTTTCTAAGACGATATCTGTGCATGGAAGAAGAACTGCGCAAAGAAAGCGAACGGCTGTTTAAACGGTATTTTCCGGAAGAAAATGAGGTGTCAAAATGAGAGAGTTATTTAAAGAACTGAAAAAATGCCTTTTAAGAGGAGAGGGAGCAGCACTTGCTTCGATCATAGAGAGCGCGGGTTCCACACCCAGAGGCGCGGGTTCGCGGATGCTGGTAAAAGCAGATGGAACGGCTCTTGGAACTGTGGGCGGAGGAGCTGTGGAGTATCAGGTAACTCTGGCCTGCAGGGAAGCAGTTAAAAGTAAAGAGTCCAGTCTTCGAGAGTTTACTTTAACCCGTGGGAAAGAAGCCGATATCGGTATGGTCTGCGGGGGAGATGTGACGGTGTACATCCAGTATGTGGATCCTGAAATGCCAGGTATCCAGGAGCTTATCGATCAGGTTCTGAGTGTTCTTGATGTGGATGAGGACAGCTGGCTGATTTTTGACCTCACTGTGGAAAAATCGTGGAAAATGGGGCTTTACAGTGAAAAGACAGGCGTTTTGGGCCTTGGAAATGAAACGGCAGGAGCAGGGTGGATGAAGCATAGCTGTCCTTCGGGAGCCGCAGAAATGAAAGATGGAAGGGACGCTTCTGTATGTGAACGGGTGTTGCCGGAGACGGTATTTGGGCCTGAGTTTACAGCGCTTTTTGGTTCCCAGGCGGTCATTTCCAGAGAAAACGATCATTTTTACTATGTGGAGCCTCTGGTTCAGTCTGGTACGGCGTATGTGTTCGGCGGAGGCCATGTGGCTCAGGAGCTGGTTCCTGTATTAAAAAAAGTGGGCTTTCGCTGTGTGATCATGGATGACAGAGAGATGTTTGCCAACCGGCAGGTATTTCCCGATGCCGATCAGGTAATCGTGGGAGATATGGAGAGGATTGGCGACTATGTGTCTATCCGGCCTCAAGACTACGTATGCGTGATGACAAGAGGCCATCAGTTTGACTATTATGTGCAGAAGCAGGCTCTGGCTTTAAAGCCCTGCTATCTGGGCGTGATGGGAAGCAAAAACAAGATCCGTGTGGTGACGGAACGGCTGCTTGAAGATGGATTTTCAAATGAGGAGATCAAGGCCTGCCATATGCCGATCGGTTTGGGAATCCATGCGGAAACACCCCAGGAGATTGCAGTCAGCGTTGCGGCGGAGATGATCTCTGTGCGGGCCGAGAGACTGGGAAAGACAAGGAGGTAAAGGCATGAAGGAATGTGTATGGGCAATATATTTCAGTCCTACCGGAGGAACAAAAAAAGCGGCCCTCTATCTGGCAGAGGGCCTTGGAAAAGAGGTAAAAGAGGTGGATCTTTCTGCTCCTGATTTTAATGGCGCAGAATTTAAAAAGGATGATCTGGTGATTGTGGCTGCCCCTGCATTTGGAGGAAGGATCCCGGCACTGATGGCAGAGCGGTTAAAGTGCACCGCAGGAAAGGGCGCTGCTGCTGTTACGGCTGCCGTTTATGGAAACAGGGCCTATGAGGATGCTCTGGTGGAGTTAAATGATGCATTGGAGGAGCAGGGCTTTGAGCCTTTCGCTTCTGCGGCTGTCCTTGCGGAGCATTCCATGGTTCGGGAGGTGGCGGCAGGACGTCCGGATGCGAAGGATCATGAGGAGCTTTCCGGTTTTGGAGCACAGATCCTTAAAAAGCTTGAAGCGGCAGAAATTACAAGGCCCCAGGTGCCGGGGAACCGCCCATATAAGGAATGGAAAAAGATGCCTGCAGTACCGGTAAACGGCAGCGGCTGTACCGGGTGCGGACTCTGCGCCGGACTCTGTCCCTCTGGAGCTATTTCAAAAGAAAATCCATCAGTGACAGATCCGGAGAAATGTATCCTGTGCCTGCGCTGCATCGCTGTCTGTCCTTCCGGTGCAAAAAAGCTTCCGGAACGTGTTCAGGAGATGTTAAACCAGAAGCTTCTGCCGTTAAAGGGGATCCGGAAGGAAAATGAGCTGTTTTTGTAAAATTTGGGGTAATTAGTCCGGACCATATAAAACAGGCTGGAGCTGTTCACCCTTCAGAGCAGCTTTTATGGTTGGAATTACAAGCTCTGTTCTCGCAACCAGGGAACAGGGCTTTTTTTGCGGTGAATCCTGGGAAAATGGAACAAAATATACATGTTTGCAGGGAAAGAGAAGTCCGATATTTTTAAAATTCATTCCCATGGCATCATTGGTGGAAAGGAAGATCACCAGAGGCTTTTCATTACGCAAATGGGCTTTGGCAGCCATGAGTACGGGGGTATCCGTGATGCCGTTTGCCAGCTTGGCAAGGGTATTTCCCGTACAGGGGGCGATGAGCAGAAGATCCAGATAGCCTTTGGGGCCAATGGGTTCCGCGTCCTCAATGGTAAGAATGGGTTCCCGTCCGGCCAGACCGCTGATGGTCCGGATATATTCATCCGTGCTTCCGAAACGGGAACGGGTGGTCTGCACATGGGAGGAAAAGATGGGGTACAGCTCGGCTTCCTCCTGTATGAGAGTTTGTACGGTCTGTTTTATTTTATCAAAGGTACAGAAGGACCCGGTAACAGCCAGGCCGATCGTTTTTCCTTTCAGAGACATAAGAATTTCCCTCTATTATAAATGTAGTAGTTTTTAACGTCCCTCTCCAAGGACCTGCAGTACTGCCCGGCACAGGATCCTGGCAGAGGCTTTGGGACTGAAACGTCCCGGAAGCCCCGGACAGGCGATCCGGCAAAGTCCGGCCTGACGGCAGGCTTCCTCAGAAATACAGCCGGAGCCGGAAGCCAGTTCAAAAAGTACCGCGTCTTTACGGATCTGCTTGATAAGCAGGGGATCTGTAAGGATAGGAGCGGGAACTGTATTAAAAATAAGCTCTGCCTGAGGAAGATATTTTTCCAGTTTTTGGGGATCAAAGGTGTCAAAGCCACGCGTTTTGGCAAGTGTCTGCCGGATGGGATTTATCTCACAGACGGATGCATCTGCAAACATTCCTCTCAGGCGGTCAGCCAGCGCCTGGCCGCAGCGCCCATATCCAAGGATCAGGCAGCGGCAGCGATGGAGATTGATGGGGCACTGGCTGACTGCCAGAGAGATGGCGCCTTCTGCGGTGGCAATGGCATTTTCCAGGGAAATTTCTTCCATGTCCATAAAATCCTTCCATAGAATGTCATTATTATCGCAGAACTCTTTTACAGGATCCGGGAGATTTCCGCCAAAAAGATACTGTCCGGGCATAAGGCAGGAAAGAAGGGCAGAGAGTTCCATACCGTGTGAGGGAGGCTGGAACAGATGAACCCCGTCGCGGGTAAAGGGAACGGGGCCGAGGATCACAGAGGCCTCTTTGACTGCCGATTTCATCAGCGGGGAATCCGTTCCTGTAAAAAAAGACACGGGATATCCTTCCTTGGAAAGAATCTGTACCATCCATCGAAGACGCATATCGCCCCCGACTGCAAAAAATGTTCTCATGGCTGTTCCTGCCTTATTTCTGTCTGTAATTTATATATATGAAAGGGCTGGAAAAGCGTGAGAAAGCATGGTATACTATTACACATAGCACACAAAATACTGGCTGCGTCTTTTATGGCTGGATCCAAAAAGACAGAGACCAGTTTTTTTGTAGAAATCGTTATATACAAAAGAGTATAACGGGAGGGCAGAAGATGGAAGATAACAATAAGCTTCATTACGGTTTATCATTGCGCCTGTATTTTGAGGAAAAGGCCTTTGGTCCGGGGATGGTGGCTTTGCTGAGAGCGGTAGAGAAAACAGGATCTCTGCAGAGAGCGGCCCGCTCTATGAATATGGCCTACAGTAAGGCATGGAAAATGCTCCGGGTGGCGGAAAAGGAGTGGGGGTTTTTGCTGACAGACCGGGAGACCGGAGGAAGAGACGGAGGAGGTTCCACCCTTACGCCTCAGGCGAAGGAGCTGATGGAAGCTTATTTAAGCTTTCGAAGAGATGCAGAAGCGGAACTGGACCGTCTGTTTGAAACGTATTTTTCGGATGAATGGTTAAATCATATGAGAGAGATGGGAGGAAATGAAAAAAATGAGTGAGGAAATCGTATTTTGCAGGGGAGGAGGCTGTACGGCCAAGCTGGGGCCGGGGGTACTGGCCCGTGTGTTAAATCGGCTGCCCAAAACAAAGGATCCCAATCTGATGATCGGATATGACGGTTCCGATGATGCGGCCGTATACCGGCTTACAGATGATCTGGCCATGGTGCAGACACTTGATTTTTTTCCTCCCATGGTGGAGGATCCCTATATATTCGGCCAGATTGCGGCTGCCAATGCGCTGAGTGATATCTATGCCATGGGAGGAGAGGTAAAAACTGCATTAAATATCGTATGCTTTCCGGAAGAGATGGATCTGAATATTCTGGGAAAGATCATGCAGGGCGGCAGCGAAAAGGTACGAGAGGCAGGAGGTGTTCTGGCGGGCGGCCATTCCATTGCGGACAGCGATGTAAAATACGGCCTTTCTGTTACGGGAATTATCCATCCTGACCGTGTATTTGCCAACAGCGGCTGCAAAGAGGGCGATGCCCTGATCCTCACAAAGCCTCTGGGTGTAGGGATCGTATGCACGGCAGCAAGGATGAAGGCGGCACCTCAGGCGGCGTATGACCTGGCGGTCCAGTCCATGACAACCCTTAATAAATATGCATCCGAGATTCTTAAAAAATACAGGCTCCACGGATGTACGGATGTAACAGGCTTCAGCTTTTTAGGGCATCTGTGTGAAATGGTAACGGATCAGGCCACAGCCCGCATCTATAAGGATCGCATTCCGGTTATTCCGGAGGCGCCTGCATTGGCAGAGGAATTCTATATCACAGCAGCGGCTCAGAGAAACCGCAACCATGTGCAGGATAAGATTGATTTTGGAAGCTGTGGCTTTTCCATGCAGGAAATCCTGTTTGATCCCCAGACCTCCGGCGGACTGCTTGCATCCATTGATGCTGCAGATGCCGAAGCAGCACTCAAGGAACTGGAAGAACTGGGGCTTCCCTGCGGGATCGTGGGAAGGATCGAAGCGCGGCAGGAAAAGGCCGTGATTGTAGAATAAAAGAGAAGTGAGGAGGAAACAGGCTATGATAAGACTGGATGAAAGGGGAAAGCAGTGTCCGCTGCCGGTTATTGAGGCGAAGCGGGCCCTGGAGGCAGCGGCGCCGGGGGAAGCAGTAGAGGTGGTCGTGGATAATGAGATCGCAGTACAGAATTTAAAGAAGCTGGCAGATCACAAGGGGCTGTCCTTTGCATCTGAAAAAAAGAGCAGCAGAGAATATGTGGCTGTTATTACAGCTGGTGAGGGAGTAAAAGAAGGAGAAAGCGCACCGCAGGCAGATGCTTTACCGGAAAAAGAGCCTGAAGTCTGCCATCCGGACGGACGCAGGAAGGGAATGGTGGTTGTGATTTCTTCCCGTGAAATGGGGCAGGGAGATCCGGTGCTGGGAACCCTTCTGATGAAGGGATTTATTTATGCTCTTACACAGCAGGACGTACTGCCGGAAACCATTCTTCTCTATAATGGAGGCGCCTTCCTTTCCTGTGAGGGCTCGGATAATCTGGAGGATCTTAAGACGCTGGAGGCTCAGGGCGTAGAAATTCTTACCTGCGGCACCTGCTTAAACCATTATGGGATCGGGGACAGGCTGAGAGTAGGCAGCGTTACCAATATGTATGAGATTGCAGAAAGGATGACCGGGGCAGCTGTGCTGGTACGGCCTTAAGGTGGGGAGTATGAACAGACAAAAGCAGCTGATCATAGTAAGAGGCGGAGGGGATATTGCCACAGGAACCATCCACCGCCTTCATCGGTGCGGTTATCCGGTGCTGGTGCTGGAAACAGGCAGTCCTTCTGCCATCCGCAGGCAGGTGGCATTTTCCGAAGCAATCTATGACGGACAGAGTGAAATTGAGGGTGTGACCTGCTTAAAGGTATCCGATTTTGCAGAGGCAAAGGCTGTCTTAGAGGCAGGAGCCATCCCCATGATGATGGATGAGACGTGTGAAATATTAAAGGAAGTCCGTCCCTGGGCTCTGGTGGATGCGATCCTGGCAAAAAAGAACCTAGGAACGAACCGGAATATGGCGGATAAGACTATTGGCCTGGGGCCAGGCTTTACAGCCGGGGAAGATGTGGATCTGGTGATCGAGACCATGCGGGGCCACAACCTGGGAAGGATCATTTCCAGGGGAACGGCCCTTCCGAATACAGGAACTCCGGGGCTGATCGGAGGCGCGGGAAAGGAACGGGTCATCCATTCGCCGGCCATGGGGATCCTTTTTGGAAAAGTGAGGATCGGAGACCGGGTAGAAAAGGGACAGCCCGTCGCGGTCATTGTTACGGGGCAGGGAGAGGTAGTGGTAGAAGCTTCTCTTACAGGCCTGGTGCGTGGGCTGATCCGGGACGGTTATCCAGTGGCAAAGGGCTTTAAGATCGCGGATATTGATCCAAGAGAGAGCGAGTATGAAAACTGCTTTACCATTTCAGATAAAGCGAGGGCGATCGGCGGTTCTGTATTAGAAGCCCTTTTATATCTGGAACAGAAACAGGGCTTTTAAGGGAGGCGCATTATGATCTATCTTGACAGTGCGGCTACCTCCTTTTACCGTCCTCCTGTGGTGGCCCGGGCAGTGGCAGAGGCGATGAACTCCATGGGAAACTGCTCCCGGGGAACGCACAGAGAAGCTTTAACGGGAGCCAGGATCATTTTTGAGACAAGACAGCTTCTGGCAGAGCTGTTTCATGCTCCCGGACCGCAGCAGGTGGCATTTACGGCTAATTCCACAGAAAGTTTAAATATGGCGGTCAAAGGCCTGATCGATCCGGGAGACCGGGTAGTGACTACCGTGCTTGAACATAACAGCGTGCTCCGACCTCTGTATGAGATGGAAAAAAGGGGCGCTGTGCTGACCATTGTGGGCTGTGAGAAGGATCCTTCTAATGGGATTTCCAGAAAAGGAAGGCTGGATATGATAGCCATGGAGAAGGCCATTACTCCGGGCACAAAGGCTGTGGTTATGACTCATGCCTCCAATCTCACCGGAAACTGCCAGGATCTGGCTCAGGTGGGAGAATGGTGCCGCAGGGCAGGCGCTCTTTTTATTGTAGATGCCTCTCAGACCGCAGGACTCTTTCCGATTGATATGGAGAGAGATCAGATCGATGTCCTCTGCTTTACCGGTCACAAGGGCCTGATGGGGCCTCAGGGAACTGGCGGGATCTGCCTTGGCACAGGAGTGAATATACGGCCTCTTTTATCCGGAGGCAGCGGTATTATGACCTTTGAAAAGCAGCATCCGTCACAGATGCCGACAGCGCTGGAAGCAGGTACCTTGAACGGACATGGGATTGCAGGACTGCGGGCCGCCCTTCTGTATATTAAGGAACAGGGTATGGAGCATTTGAGAAAGAGGGAACAGCAGCTTATGCGGCGTTTTTATGAGCAGGCGCTGGAAATTCCGGATATCCGTATCTATGGGGATTTTTCCCAGAAAGACAGGGCTGCTATTGTATCTTTGAATCTGGGAGAAGAGGATTCCGCTCAGGTCAGCGACTATCTTTCTGAGGAATATGACATTGCCACCCGCTCTGGAGGTCACTGTGCTCCTTTGATGCATGAGGCGCTTAAAACCGTGGAGCAGGGGGCGGTACGGTTCAGTTTTTCCCATTTTAATACAGAAGAACAGATCGACGAAGCCATTGATGCCCTGAAGCATTTTTAAATAGAAGAACAGGCAGCGGTACGCTGAGACAGAATTTCGTTTAAGGCAGATGCACTGCTTGTATGGCTCCGCACGATCTGGGTTGTGTCCGGACGGACCTCATCCAGAGCACAGCGGATCATTTTGTGGGATACCGTATTCGTAAAGAGTACGAGCAGATCCGGTGTTCCGATCTGCTTGTCCAGGCTGGCGCTCATCTGGGTAAAAACCTTTGCTTTGCAGTTGTAGGTTTTGCATATTTTTTTATACTGGGTGACCATCCGGTCATGACCTCCGATGATAACAACACTCATGAAATATCCTCCCTTGCAGGTATGTATTTGGAAATATATAGGTTAGCCTATACTAACTAAAAGTATCATATAACAAATCCGGCAAAATGTCCATAGAAATTTTACAGGAAAATGGTTCATTCCAAAAAGAAAATTATTTAATACAAAAAGTTTTAGATTAACTAAAAATTTTTGTCAACAATGCAGATTGCGGTTATATCCTTCTTGGGCTATAATAATTCCATCATAAGAAACAGGAGAGGAAGAAAGAAAATGGGATTTATTGCCGTAGTAATCGTATTTGCAAGCCTTGGCTATGATATGTACCGTGTGATCCGCAGTCATGGAAACAATTGAGATAGAAATGCAGAATGTCTGATGAAACATACATTTTGAAAAGGAAGCAGTCCGGTTTTTGGGGGGCAGAGGGTTCTGCCTGCAGGAATCGGGCTGTTTTTATATACAGCTGTTTTTGCGTCTGTGGATGCGGCAGATGCATAGAAATTCCTTGTGCGGTCATTTGCTCCATGATAAAATAAAACAGAACAATGGGAGAAGATGGGGGACAGAACGTGGAAGCATATTATTACGGAGCATGTTTGACACAGGCCGTTCACAGTATTTTCAAGGCGCTGGAAATAGAAAAATACCGGTTATCCGGCTGTCCGTTTGTGATCTCATTCACCGGCGGAGGAGGAAAAACCTCCCTGATCCGCCGTATGGCATGGGAAGGGCGGGAACTGGGACTTAAGGTTCTTGTGATTCCTACAACCCATATGGCCCTTCCGGAGCATTTTTTTGTGCCGGAACCTTCGGTGGGGGCTTTGGAGCAGACATTAAAAGACAGTGGGATTGCGGTTGCGGGAAATCCGGAGGAACGAAAGCCCGGAGAGAAAAAGATATCCTTCTGGGGCTGGGAATTTTACCAGCAGGCCAGAGAAAAAGCGGATCTCGTCTTAGTGGAGGCCGATGGAGCAAAGAGGCTTCCGGTGAAGGTGCCGGGACCGGCAGAGCCGGTGATACCGGGAGATACAGATCTGATCCTCTGCGTGTACGGTCTTAAGGCTCTGGGACAAAAGGGAGAGAAATGCTGCTTTCGTATGGAACAGGCAAAAACGCTTTTGGGAGAGAGCTTCAGTCTGGATAAAGAGGACAGGGAATGGGCAATGGAGGAGAAATATATGGCCTGTCTGATGAAACAGGGATATTTAAGTCCGCTGAAGCAGTCATTTCCTCAGGCCAGGATCCTTCCTGTGTTCAATCAGGCAGATATAGGGGAGCTTGTTCTGGCAGGAAAGCGGATCCTGGAGCAGATCGGACATACAGAGGGTCTGATCACGGGAAACCTGTGGAAGGAACCGTCATTTGAGTTGTTTTAAACAGGATAGAAAGGTGACTTTATACAATGAAACTTTCGATGATTTACATGGCTTCCGGCTTTGGAAAGCGATTTGGTTCCAATAAGCTTCTGGCATCCTTTGAGGGACGTCCTCTTTATACATACGGATTGTCTGCTCTGGAAAAAGGGGCGCAGATCCTGGAAAAAAAATCGGGGATAAGCTGTGAGATAATTACGGTAAGTCAATATCCCCAGATCCTGGAAAGTGCCCGCTGCCTGATCTCCGGAGAAAAGGTGCTGGAAAATCCGTTCAGTGAAGAGGGGATAACGGCGTCGATTCGCCTTGGGGTAGCCGCCGCCTGGGAAGATACGGATGCATTCCTTTTTTTTGTGGCAGATCAGCCCTATACGGAAGGAGAAATGATCGCTTCTTTTGCGGAGGGCTATTTTAAAAGCGGAAAAAAGCTCGGCTGTACGGCATTTAAGGGACGCAGGGGAAGTCCTACTGCGTTTGGAGGCTGTTACCGCTCTGAGCTTTTGGCTATTTCAGGAGATAAGGGCGGCCGTCAGGTTATGAAGAACCATCCGGAGGAACTCTGGATCATGGAAACAGAGGAAAAACAGCTGTGGGATGTGGATCTGCCGGAGGATTTGAAGAGGGGGGAAAAAGAGTATGGCACAGGAGCATGATTTTTCAAAGGGCAGTATCATTTCAAATATTTTAAAGCTGGCTCTTCCTATGACGCTGGCCCAGCTGATCAATGTACTCTATAATATCATAGACCGGATCTATATCGGCCAGCTTCCTGAGGATGCTACGCTGTCTCTCACAGGTCTGGGGCTGTGTCTTCCTATTATTTCCATCGTAATAGCCTTTGCAAATCTTTTTGGAATGGGAGGTGCACCCTTATGCTCCATTGAGCGGGGAAGAGGAAATAAGGAAGAGGCAGAGGCCATTATGGGAAATTCCTTTGTAATGATGGTACTGGTGGGGCTGCTCCTTACCACTGCGGGCCTTCTGTTTAAGCGGCCGCTTTTATATCTGTTTGGGGCCAGCGACGCTACCATTGGCTATGCGGATGACTATGTGACGATTTATCTTCTGGGAAATATATTTGTGATGGTCGGACTGGGTATGAACAGCTTTATCAATTCTCAGGGCTTTGGAACCATTGGAATGATGACGGTTCTTTTGGGAGCAGCCGCCAATATTTTACTGGATCCTGTATTTATATTTGGATTTCATATGGGGGTTCAGGGAGCGGCTCTGGCTACCATTCTTTCCCAGTTTCTTTCAGCTGTCTGGATCCTCCGGTTCCTCACCGGGCCCAAGGCCACTCTACGGCTGCGCCGTTCATCCATGCGGCTGGAACGGGAGCGGATTTTCCGTATCATGGGTTTGGGAATGAGCGGGTTTACCATGGCGATCACCAACAGTTCGGTGCAGATCATGTACAACACCATGCTGCAGAGGGTCGGAGGTGATCTTTATGTGGGGATTATGACCGTCATCAATTCTGTCCGTGAGGTAATTTCCATGCCGGCTCAGGGCGTGACCAACAGCGCTCAGCCGATCATGGGGTATAATTATGGGGCAAAGGAGTATGGACGGGTAAAAAAGGCCATTGTATTTATGTCTTCTGTTTCTGTTTTATATACATTGGCTGCCTGGGGGCTGATCCATGGTTTTTCCGAATTTTTTATCCGGATGTTTAACCGCAGCGGAGAACTGGTGGAGGCGGGAATACCGGCTATGCGGATTTACTTTTTCGGCTTTTTTATGATGTCCCTGCAGTTTGCAGGCCAGTCCGTATTTGTAGGTCTGGGAAAATCTAGATATGCCGTATTCTTTTCCATTTTCAGGAAAGTGATAATCGTAATCCCGCTGATATTGATCTTGCCGACAATTTTTCATCTGGGCACAGACGGTATCCTTATGGCAGAACCCATATCTAATTTTATCGGCGGAACGGCCTGTTTCGGGACCATGCTGTGTACGGTATGGCGCGAACTGGGAAAGAAGGAGAAATCAAATGCACAGGAAACATAAGAGCAGGACATGGGTGGCAGCAGTCCTGTTTGTGGGGACTGCTATTCTTTTTACATGCGGATTTGGCAGAATGTCGGAGTATTCTTCTGGAGAAAGGGGTCATCTGCGTTCGGCAACCTATTATTCCGATGACTGGGTGATCAATTTCTGGAACAGCGAAAGTGTCCATATGGAGGAGGAACTGGCACGTATTGCGGCAGACGGCTTTAACAGTATTATCCTGGCAGTTCCGTGGAGGGAATTTCAGGCGGAAACAGCTCCGGTCATGTATGAGGAGTATGCCTGGAAGAAGCTGGGGCATGTTATGGAAGCAGCCGGAAAACAGGGATTGGGAGTGATCCTCAGAGTGGGTTATACCTGGGATTATGCGTCACCGGAGTCTGCTTTGTCACGGTATGAGGGACTTTTATATGATCCGCAGCTAAAAGCCGCATGGATTTCCTATGCAGAACGTCTGTATAAACAGGTTTCTGCTTATGAAAACTTCTGCGGCGGCTTTCTCACCTGGGAAGATTTCTGGAATTTCACGGAAAATGCAGCCGGATATGGAAATGGGATTGCCGGACGCAGAATGGCAAAGCTGTGCGGATATACGGATTACCTGAAGGAAAAATATACGCTGGAGCAGCTAAAGGAATATTATGGAACTTCCTTTGAAAATTATGAGGAAATATGGCTTCCGGAGAAGGACTCTTATGCAAGAAAGCTTTTTTATGAATTTTATGATGCGTTTCTTGCAGGGCTTTTGACGGAAACTCAGAAGGTATTTCCAGATCTTTCTATGGAAGTTCGGCTGGACGCAGATCCGGTAAAAAAAGCGGACAAAACGCTGGAAGGTGTTTCTCATCAGAGTACCTTTGGCTGTGGAAATGCATCCTGCACCAGTATTATGTACAGTGTCCCTATGGGGTTTCCTAATGAAGGCGAGTGGGTGACAGCCGATCAGGCATTAAACATGGCGCCTGTATTTTTTGATCAGGTCAGCCGGTATAATGGAAATAAACCGGTGTATGTGGACCAGTTCCTTTTTACGGACAATACTCCTGGTTTTGAAAGGAATGCCCGTTTAAAGCCGGAGGAGAAAAACGCCTATCTGGCCGGAATGGGTGAGCTGTTTCGCACCATGACCATAGGATACGGCGTGTGGACTTACAGGGATTACGGAGATAACAAGCTTTATAACCCCCAGTTTGCCCTGGGACTGAGAGGCTGGAAGGTAACCGGAGAAAGCTATATCGAAGAGGGGAAGAATGGAAAAGAAGCGGTTCTTCCTTCAGGAAGCAGCATTTCCCAGGAGATGCGGGGCAGAGTCACCGGCAGAATTGGCCCGGATGTCCATGTGCGTTTTTCTCTGGAAGGAACAGCCGGGAGTATGGTAAGCGTCCGGGTGGGGAAGCGGACTAAGACCCTTCAGGCAGGAGAAAGAACGGATGCAGAACTGGTATTTGAGAATGCATTAGCAGAAGAACTGACCATTTCCTGCACCGGAGGAGGCAGCGTACGGATTGACGATCTGAATCTGTATACGTTTGTGACAGAGGGTGATATATACCGCATGGATGGCTCCGAGGGGGAATGTACGGATGGGATCCGGCAGCTGAACCAGGCTCTGGGGGCAGAGGATTAAGGTATTTTTGCATGAGAAAAGCCACCAGAGCGCATACTAAATCCTGTCATGACGCCTGAAACCTTACGTTTTGGGAAAATTTATGTGACAGGAGGAAATCAAATATGACAAAATTGGAATGTTCAGTGGAAAACTGTGTGCACAATGCAGATCAGTGCTGCTGCAGAGGCTCGATCCTGGTAGACGGACACGGAGCCAGGGATGCAGAGGGTACCTGTTGTGCCAGCTTTGAGGAAAATAAGGGCGGGTCTTTTAAAAATCTCTTTAAAACCCCGGAAACCCGTCTGGAGGTAGACTGTGATGCCGTAAACTGCGTCTACAATGAGGACTGCTGCTGTACGGCGTCCGGAATCTGTATCTGCGGAAACGGAGCCTGCGACTGTGAAAATACAAGATGCGCCACTTATAAGGCAAAATAGGAAACTTAAAAAAGTAGTTGACATTCCCGGAATCATATGGTATCATTTTGGAAGTTGTGAAAACAACGCACAGGAAAGCAGGTTATCCGCCTCACCTTGGCACGAGTCAGTGACCCGGGTTTATATCAGAAGCTGTATAAAAGGTTTTTTATATAAAGAATCTTTTTCGGTTTAAAACCAGAGCAGCAGACGAGTATGATTTTTTAGCGGATGGCATAAGCTGTCCGCTTTTTACATTTACCAAGCAGAGGCAAAGGCTCTTCATTCAAACAAACATGACTATGGAGGTGTACGACTATTAGCGAGTTAATGATCAACGAACAAATCAGAGACAGAGAGATCCGTCTGATCGGTGAGAACGGCGAACAGTTAGGTATTATGTCTGCAAGAGACGCCTACAAGATGGCGCAGGAGGCAGAGCTGGATCTTGTGAAGATCGCTCCTACTGCAAAGCCGCCGGTATGCAAGATCATCGATTATGGAAAGTACCGTTACGAATTGGCCCGTAAGGAAAAGGAAGCCAGAAAGAAACAGAAAGTGATTGACGTCAAAGAAGTTCGTTTGTCCCCGAACATTGATACTAATGACTTAAACACCAAGGTGGGAGCTGCCAGAAAGTTCCTGGAAAAGGGTGATAAGGTAAAGGTAACTCTTCGTTTCCGTGGCCGTGAGATGGCCCATATGTCCAAGTCAAAGTACATTCTGGACGATTTCGCTGAGAGTCTGGCTGACATCGCAGTTGTTGATAAGCCCTCAAAGGTGGAAGGAAGAAGCATGGTTATGTTTTTAACTGCAAAACGTTAAAAATAGAAAGTTTTCAAGGAGGAAATTTACAATGCCAAAGTTAAAAACCAGCAGAGCAGCAGCAAAGCGCTTTAAAAAGACAGGAACCGGTAAGTTAGTCCGCAATAAAGCTTACAAGTCTCATATCTTAACTAAGAAGTCTACAAAGAGAAAGAGAAATCTTAGAAAAGATATCGTTACCGATGCTACTAACGTAAAGGCAATGAAGAAGATTTTACCATATCTGTAAGTTTTAGATTAAATTAGGAGGAATTACCGATGGCAAGAATTAAAGGCGGCTTAAACGCAAAAAAGAAGCACAATAGAATCCTGAAGATGGCTAAGGGCTACAGAGGAGCCCGTTCCAAGCAGTACAGAGTAGCTAAACAGTCCGTAATGCGCGCACTGACCAGCTCCTACGCAGGCAGAAAAGAGAGAAAGAGACAGTTCAGACAGCTGTGGATCGCACGTATCAACGCTGCAGCACGTATCAATGGCCTGTCCTACAGCAAGTTCATGTACGGCTTAAAGCTGGCTGAGGTTGATTTAAACCGTAAGGTTCTGTCCGATATGGCGATCAACGATGCAGAAGGCTTCGCAAAGCTGGCTGAGCTGGCAAAGTCCAAGCTTGCTTAATTAAAATATATTGATAAAAGCTCCTGTTCTATGGCTGATGATACAGATTCAGCCGTGGGGCAGGTTTTTTTGTGTAAAAAAATGGATAAAGCAACATGGACAAGGCTGTTTTGCAGAGTTATAATTGTATAAAAATACACACAAAGGAAACGAAAGTTATGGCACAGAATGTAAAAGACAGTACAGACATGATCCACGGAAGCATTGCCAGGTCCATCCTGCTGTTTTCCATTCCTCTTCTGGTTGGAAATTTCTTCCAGCAGCTCTACAATACAGTAGACGCCTATGTGGTGGGAAATTATGTGAATACCAGTGCGCTGGCGGCGGTCGGAGCATCTACGCCGATCGTAAATATGCTGGTAGGTTTCTTTACGGGTCTGGCAGCCGGTGCGGGGGTGGTGATATCCCAGTATTTTGGCGGAGGCCGGACGGAGCAGATGCGCCGGGCCATCCACAGTTCCCTGGCTCTTACGGCAATCCTGAGCGTTTTGTTTACAGCACTGGGCTTAAGCTTTACAAAGCCTTTGCTCCACGCCATCGGCGTACCAGAGGATGTAATGCCTAACTCTGCCCTGTATTTATCCATCTATTTCTGGGGAATGACATTTTCGCTCTTTTACAACATGGGCTCCGGTATTCTGCGTGCGATCGGTGATTCTAAAAACCCTTTGTTTTACCTCATTGCAGCCAGTCTGGTAAATATTGTCCTGGATTTTTTATTTGTCTGCGGGTTTGGAATGGGAGTAGAGGGAGCGGCGATTGCCACCATTATTGCGCAGGCGGTCAGCGCGGCGCTGGTGATGGGAAAGCTTCTTATGACCCGTGAGATTTACCGTGTGCGGCTTGGAGAAATCTGTTTTGACAGGAAAATGATCCGGCGTATTGTGGATATTGGCCTTCCGGCAGCGATCCAGCAGAGCATCACCTCATTTTCCAATGTGATCGTTCAGTCCTATATCAATTATTTCGGTACGGCAGCCATGGCCGGGTACTCTGCTACGCTGCGGGTAGACGGTTTTTTGCAGCTGCCCCTTCAGAGCTTTAATATGACGATCACTACCTTTGTGGGGCAGAATATCGGAGCAAAGGAATATAAAAGGGTAAAGAAGGGGATTTTTACTTCCTGGCTTATGTGCTCCGGTATTATTTTAGTGGGTTCTGTTATCATGTTCCTGAAGGCGCCGTCCATCATCGGTATTTTTACAGAGGATGCGGCTGTGATCAGCGTGGGAAGCAGTATGATCCGTATTTTTGGAAGCGCTTATCTGTTCCTGCCCATCATCCAGATTTTAAATGGCGCCCTGCGCGGCGCAGGACGCTCCAAGGTTCCCATGTATTTCATGTTAGGCTGTTTTGTGCTTCTGCGTCAGATTTATCTGATGATCGCCGTTCCTATGACAAAAAATGTTTCCGTTGTTTTTGCAGGATGGCCTGTGACCTGGGTGGTCTGCGCCATCGGAATGCTGGTTTATTATTTTAAGGTGGACTGGCTGCCAAAGGAGGAGTAAATCTGGAGATTGAAAAAAATCGAAAATCCCACTACCCAAATCCTGCATTTTAGTGTATAATAAAACACGGCTTGAAATTAAAGCCGTGTTTTTTGGAGGAATACCCAAGTGGCTGAAGGGTCTGGCTTCGAACACCAGTAGGTCGGCAGTACCGGCGCAAGGGTTCAAATCCCTTTTCCTCCGTTTTTGCAAAATACCGCTTCCTGCAGACTCGTGCTGTATCCTGCAGGAAGCGGTATTTATTTATGCATAAATGGGCTTTGCAATCAGAAGGTTCCGGCTACAGAGGAAGGGATTGTAAACTCCACAGCGCCCATATATCCGGGAGCAACCTCATATTCGTCAAAGGCAATGACCAGAAGGCCTTCTTCATTAAAGTAGAAGCTCTCATCGCCGGTAAGCTCCTTAAAGTCATCCTCCGGCATGTCGCTGTTGTAAAAATAGCTTACAGAATCGTCGGCTGCCATCTGGGAAGCCATCTGTTCTTTAATATTGGCTGTGATGGAGGAGAGCATTTCCGGCCGGTCCTTAAAAAGTTCTTTCAGGGAAAGCTGTTTCCCGGTGGTTTTATCAATGGTAAAGATCTTTGTGGACTGCGCTCCGCTTGCCATGACAATGGTGGTGTCGATGCGCAGGCACAGATAGCGGTCATTATCCGTTACAACTTTATAGGAGGAGTCCAGAGAATAGCTGCCTTCTCCCTGAGACTGGGACAGTTCGCCTTCATAGGCGGCGATGAGCTCCTGTGCATATTCCTCAATGGATTTATTCAGAGTTTCGGGTGCAGCTTCAATCTGCGGGATCTGGATGTTGGCCTCAAAGTTGTTTGTCTTATTTTCGTAGGTACGAAAGGTTACAACCTTTGCGATCGGGCCGATAACAGGGATCTGTTCCATGGCATTGGCGATGGTCGGATGCAGATTGGTAAGAAGAGTAATGGCAACCATAGCGGCTGTTGCGGTCATGCCTGTACGTTTCATTAATTTCATAAAAATGACTCCTTTCATTTGAGTTTTGTCTGTTTCTTTTTTTCCCTGCGCGATTCCGGCAAGAATCCGGTCTCTGGCTTCCAGGGGAACGGGAAGTGACTCATATTCCTGTCTGAGCTGTTCTAACTGTCTGTATCCGGAAAGTTTAAGGTCTTTCTGCTCCATAAAGATTCTCCTTTCATTTTGCGTAAGATTTCTTCGGTTCTTCAGGTTCCATGGTAATTCTCAGTTTTTTTAAGGCTCGGTAAAGACGGGCTTTTACAGTATTTAAATTTTCATCTACAACTCTGGAAATATCTTCCAGTTTCATATCTTCAAAGTACCGCAGCATGACAATGGTTCTGCTTTTTTCATCCAGATGCTTTAGGGCGGTCTTAAGATCCAGCTCCTGATATTTGTCCTCCCATGGGATTTCTGGCATTTCCTCTGCGGGGATTTCCTTTTTATTTTTTCTTAGAAGATCCAGAGAGGTATTTATAACGATCCGATAGATCCATGTGGATAAAAAGTCTGTATTTTTTACCTGGCCGCAGTCCCGGATGGCTTTGCAGGCGCTTTCCTGAACGACATCCAGAGCATCCTCCCGATTCTGTACATAACTGTAGGCCAGACGGTAAAAGCGCTCATATCCATCGATCAGTATCTGCTCGGTCTGTTTTGTGATGGGGTTGGTATCCACGTTAAACTTCTCCTTTCTTGGTTTCTGTCTGTTAGACGGCGGGAATGGTGAAAAAGTTGCATTCAGTAACAATGAATTTATTGCATGGCTGCTTTTATTGTATACGTTAAGGAGCGAAAGAATCAACGCCCGTACAGGAAATTTTCTGATTCGCCCTGTATTGAATTTTTATAAGGGAAAGGGTATAATTAACATAACTGATATATTTAAGCAGTAAGAGTGTATCAGATAAAATGCTGCATTTGAAAAAAAGGGTAAGGAGAATGAGAAAATGATCGAGTGGAAGAATTTTGACAGTCTTGAGTCCTACGGGGAGCTTGCCAAAGCAGAGCGTGTTAAGCTTGCAGAAGTAATGTCCGGAGAGAGCGGTGCAGAGCGTGTAAAAGCATACAGCGTTCCCATGGCAGCAGGCATGGTCTATAACTATGCGGCAAAGCAGGTGGATGAAAATGTGCTTGCAGTATTAAAAAAGCTGGCAAAAGAAGCGCAGCTGTCAGAAAAATACAAAGCCCTGTACAATGGGGAGATGATCAATACAGGAGAGAAGCGCCTGGTGCTTCACCAGCTCACACGCGGACAGCTTGGAGATAAGGTTGTGGCAGACGGCACAGACAAGCGGGCTTTCTATGTAGAGCAGCAGGAGAGAATCGCTGAATTTGCAAAGAAGGTACACAGCGGCGAGATCACCAATGCAGCAGGTGAGAAGTTTACAACGGTTGTACAGATTGGAATCGGCGGAAGCGATTTAGGCCCCCGCGCAATGTATCTGGCACTGGAGAACTGGGCAAAGAAACATAATACATTTAAAATGGAAGCAAAGTTCATCAGCAATGTAGATCCGGATGATGCGGCTGCAGTGCTTGGTTCGATTGATGTTGCTCATTCTATGTTTGTGCTGGTTTCCAAGTCGGGTACTACGTTGGAAACTCTGACAAATGAGTCCTTTGTAAAGGATGCTTTAAAGAAGGCAGGTCTGGATGCCTCCAAACATATGGTTGCAGTAACAAGCGAGACCTCACCTCTGGCAAAGAGTGATGATTACTTGGCAGCCTTCTTTATGGATGATTATATCGGAGGCCGTTTCTCATCTACTTCCGCAGTAGGCGGGGCAGTCCTGTCACTGGCATTCGGACCGGAGGTGTTCGCTCAGTTCTTAGAGGGTGCGGCAGAGGAAGATAAGCTGGCAGCAAAGGAAGACCTGCTCCAGAATCCGGATATGCTGGATGCGCTGATCGGCGTATATGAGAGAAATATGTTAGGCTATCCGGCAACAGCCGTTCTGCCTTATTCACAGGCATTAAGCCGCTTCCCTGCGCATCTGCAGCAGGCAGACATGGAGTCTAACGGAAAGTCCGTGAACCGGTTTGGTGAGCCTGTAAACTATGTCACAGGCCCGGTCCTCTTCGGCGAGCCCGGAACAAACGGACAGCATTCCTTCTACCAGCTGCTCCATCAGGGAACCGATATTGTGCCGATCCAGTTTGTGGGATTTAAGAATAGCCAGATCGGAACAGACGTTGTGATCGAGGACAGCACGAGCCAGCAGAAGCTCTGTGCCAATGTGGCTGCTCAGATCGTTGCATTTGCCTGCGGCAAAGATGATGAGAATCTGAATAAGAAGTTTGAGGGCGGACGTCCCTCCAGCATTATCATTGGAGAGCAGTTAAATCCGAAGGCACTTGGAGCACTCCTTGCACATTTTGAAAATAAGATCATGTTCCAGGGCTTTGTATGGAATGTAAACAGCTTCGATCAGGAAGGCGTACAGCTGGGCAAGGTACTTGCAAAGCGCGTACTGGCCCATGAAACAGACGGAGCGCTTCAGGTTTACAGCGAGCTTTTGAACATCTGATCAAACAGAAGAAAAAATATACTTGCGAAGAGAAAAACCGTCCGTTATACTGATAGTATCAGTGAGGGCGCAGGTCTGGTTTGGGGATTCCATTCCTGTCTTTCACGGAAAGACGGGTTACAGATATGAAGGATATCATGGATGAAGATAAGAGACTGGAAGAAGAGCTCAAGGAGCTGCGCCAGGTTCCCATAGACGAAAATGACAGAAAAAAGAAAAAGAGCCGCAGAAGCCGCAAAAAAACGGCAAAACGCAGGGGATTTCCCTTTGCAGCCGTATTTATGGCTCTTGTGGTAGGCGTTCTGGCAGGACTGGGCGGCGGTTACTACGTATGGGGCTGGGAACGGCCCTATACGGTAGATCTTAAGGCAGTAGAGGTTCCGGATTGGGTAAAGCAGGAGTTTATCCGGAAAAATATTTTTTCAAGGCCGGATGTGAGCCGCAGGAAGATCAACAATATTGTGCTTCATTATGTGGCAAATCCCGGTTCCAGTGCAGAGGGCAACCGAAATTATTTTGACAGCCTGGCGGATCAGGACAGCCAGAAAGGTGGCACCTCTACCAGCAGCCATTTTATTGTGGGCCTGGAAGGAGAGGTGATCCAGTGTATCCCGATCAATGAGATTGCCTACGCAAATGCTCCCAGAAACGAGGATACTCTTTCCATTGAGGTCTGTCACCCGGACGATACGGGAAAATACAGCGATGCTACATATGAGTCTGTCGTGAGGCTTACAGCCTGGCTGTGTACCCAGTTAAAGCTTAAAAGCAGCGATGTGGTGCGCCATTATGATATCAACGGTAAGCTGTGTCCGAAATATTATGTGGAGCATGAGGAAGAGTGGAAGCAGCTGAGAAAGGACATTGATGCGGCTATGAAGGAGCTGTGATCTGCGATACTGCATAAAAAAGCGGGGAGATCCCTACAGGGGGATCATCTCCGCTTTTCGATTATGGTAAATCGTATAGTAATGAAAGCCGCACTGCTTTAAAAGCTCCTTTGCGCGGGTAAATCCATATCCCAGATGCTCCGGAGCATGGGCGTCAGAGCCGATGGTGATGTGTTCGCCGCCCATCCTGCGGTATTGCTTTAAAATCTCTGTATCGGGGTTTTGATGACTCAGCCTGCTGCGGAAGCCGCCCGTATTGCATTCCAGAGCCTTTCCATTTTCAGCCAAAACCCTCAAAATAGAATCAATCTGCTCTTTAAAGGCAAAATAGCTGTAGACAGAAGCACTGTCCGGAGCATAGCGTGCGGCATAGTCCAGATGGCCCCAGGAGTCAAAGAATGGATGAAAGGCTCTGGCGCGCTTAAAGGAAAGGGTGAAAAACTCCTCAAGTCCCTGCCTGGAACCGCAGGCTTCCCAAAAGGAGGGATAAAAGGGATCATGGGAGCGGATAAAATGGCTGGAACCGATGATAAAATCAAATTCAGAGCCAAAATCCTTATGAAATTTTTCCAGGTACCTGCAGATGTGAAGCTGCAGCCCCAGTTCGATGCCGATATTGATGCGGATTTTATCCCGGTATTCTTCTTTAAGAGTGTTCAGGGCGGACAGATACGAGGGAAGATCCAGCTCAAAGTTATCCTCACAGAAGGATGAGTCGCGGTCATGATGGTCCGTAATGGTTATTTCCTTCATTCTCATAGAAATGGCCCGTTCAATCTGAACACGGGCGGGTGTATTTGAATCGCCGGAAAAAGCGGTATGCAGATGACAGTCGCAGATCATGCAGGCTCCTCCTTTCAGGCCGGATGCCAAAGGCGCGGCGTTTGATGATAAATATTATACCTGCGGCAGATAAAAAGTTCAAGGCGGACAAACAAATTCAGGGGAAAGAGGTAAAATGCTGTAATTTCCTGCACAAATTGTTATAAAATTAACGAAAAGGTAGAATTAAAAAAAACGCTTGCTATTTTGGAAAAAATTGATTACAATGAGTACAAGTTGATTATTATTTAACAATAATACAATTTAACAACTAGGAGGAATTGAATCATGGCAGTAAAAGTTGCAATTAATGGTTTCGGACGTATTGGCCGTCTGGCATTCCGTCAGATGTTCGGCGCAGAGGGCTACGAAGTAGTTGCTATTAACGATCTGACTGATCCTAAGATGTTAGCACATCTGTTAAAGTATGATACCGCTCAGGGCGGATACGCTGGCCACATCGGCGAGGGCAAGCACACTGTAGAGGCTGGTGAGGATTCCATCACTGTTGACGGAAAGAAGATCACGATTTACAAGGAGCCAAAGGCTGCTGACCTTCCATGGGGAGAGATCGGTGTAGACGTAGTATTAGAGTGTACCGGTTTCTACTGCTCTAAGGATAAGGCTCAGGCTCATATCGATGCAGGCGCTAAGAAGGTAGTTATCTCCGCACCCGCAGGCAATGACTTAAAGACCATCGTATTCTCCGTAAATGAGGATACTCTGACTGCTGAGGATACTATCATTTCCGCAGCTTCCTGTACAACAAACTGCCTGGCTCCAATGGCTAAGGCTCTGAATGATTACGCTCCTATCCAGAGCGGTATCATGAGCACCATCCACGCTTACACAGGCGATCAGATGATCCTTGACGGACCACACAGAAAGGGCGACTTAAGAAGAGCACGCGCAGGCGCTGCAAACATCGTTCCTAACTCTACAGGTGCTGCTAAGGCTATCGGCCTGGTTATCCCAGAGCTGAACGGCAAGCTGATCGGTTCTGCACAGCGTGTTCCTGTACCGACCGGTTCTACCACTATCTTAACAGCAGTTGTTAAGAAGGCTGGCGTTACAAAGGAAGACATCAACGCAGCTATGAAGGCAGCAGCTTCCGAGTCCTTCGGCTACAACGAGGATCCGATCGTATCTTCTGACGTTATCGGCATGAAGTACGGCTCCCTGTTCGATGCTACTCAGACCATGGTAGCTCAGATTGCTGAGGATCTGTATGAGGTTCAGGTTGTTTCATGGTATGACAACGAGAACTCCTACACAAGCCAGATGGTAAGAACCATTAAGTACTTTGCAGAGCTGGCTTAATTATTCAGTTTTTTAGTAGACTCATAAAAAGGGTCCGGTCGTCAGGGCCGGGCCCTTTTTACGCAGTATGAAAGGGGTACATCCATTATGTTAAATAAGAAATCTATCGACGATATGAACGTAAAAGGCAGAAGAGTGCTGGTGCGCTGCGATTTCAACGTGCCGTTAAAGAATGGTGAGATCACCGACGAGACACGTATCGTGGCTGCTCTGCCAACCATCAACAAGCTGATCGCTGACGGTGCAAAGGTAATCCTCTGCTCCCACTTAGGCAAGGTAAAGAATGGCCCTAACGAGGGTGAGTCTTTAGCTCCTGTCGCAAAGAGACTGAGCGAGAAGTTAGGCAAAGAAGTTGTATTCATAGCGGATTACAACGTAACCGGCGAGGCGGCAACCAAGGCTGTAGAGGCCATGAACGAAGGCGATGTGGTTCTTCTTCAGAATACCCGTTTCCGCGGCGCTGAAGAGACAAAGAACGGCGAGGCATTCAGCAAAGAGTTAGCAGATCTGGCTGACGATTATGTATGCGACGCATTCGGTTCCTCCCACAGAGCACACGCTTCCGTAGAGGGCGTAACCAAGTTCATTTCTGCCAAGGGCGGCACAAATGCAGTTGGCTATCTGATGCAGAAGGAGATCGATTTCCTGGGAAATGCAGTTGAAAATCCTGTAAGACCTTTCGTAGCAATTCTTGGCGGTGCAAAGGTTGCTGATAAATTAAATGTTATCTCTAATCTGTTAGAGAAGTGCGATACTCTGATCATCGGCGGCGGTATGGCATTTACTTTCTTAAAGGCAGAGGGCAAGGAAATCGGAAAGTCCTTAGTAGATGATACCAAGTTAGATTATTGCCGTGAAATGATGGCAAAGGCAGAGAAGCTTGGCAAGAAGCTCCTTCTTCCTGTAGATGCAGTAGTAGCAGCTTCCTTCCCGGATCCAATTGATGCTCCTGTTGAGGCAGAGAACGTATCCGTAGATGCTATGCCTGCTGATAAGATGGGTCTGGATATCGGCACTGAGACTGCAAAGATCTATGCTGAGGCTGTAAAGTCTGCAAAGACTGTTGTATGGAACGGACCGATGGGCGTATTTGAGAATCCAACTCTGGCAAAGGGAACCATCGCAGTTGCTGAATCTCTGGCTGAGACAGATGCAACTACGATTATCGGCGGCGGCGATTCTGCAGCAGCTGTAAATCAGCTGGGATTTGCTGATAAGATGAGCCACATTTCCACCGGCGGCGGCGCTTCTCTGGAGTTCCTTGAGGGCAAGGTACTTCCAGGTGTAGCAGCAGCAGATGACAAATAAGGCTGTATAGCATAAGTATACCGCCCGGACCGGAGATAAGCCTGCGGTCCGGGCGGTCCATTTACGGAATCAATGTGTGTAAAGGAGAGATAATCATGGCAAGAAAGAAAATCATTGCAGGCAACTGGAAGATGAATATGACCCCTTCTGAGGCAGTAGCACTGGTAAACGAGTTAAAGCCTTTAGTAGCCAATGATGAGGTGGATGTAGTGTTCTGTGTACCTGCTATTGATATTATCCCGGCAATGGAGGCTGCAAAGGGAAGCAATATCAATATCGGTGCTGAAAATATGTATTTTGAGGAAAAGGGAGCCTATACAGGTGAGATTTCACCCAATATGCTGACAGACGCAGGCGTAAAATACGTGATCATCGGACATTCCGAGAGAAGAGAGTATTTTGCAGAGACAGATGAGACTGTAAATAAAAAAGTATTAAAGGCATTTGAACACGGTATTACCCCGATTATCTGCTGCGGCGAGTCTCTGACTCAGAGAGAGCAAGGGATTACTATTGACTGGATCCGTCAGCAGATCAAGATCGCTTTCTTGAATGTAACAGCAGATCAGGCAAAAACTGCAGTAATTGCATATGAGCCAATCTGGGCCATCGGAACCGGAAAAGTAGCTACCACAGAGCAGGCAGAAGAGGTATGTGCAGCTATCCGTGCCTGCATCGGTGAAATTTATGATGAAGCAACTGCAGAAGCTATCCGCATCCAGTACGGCGGTTCTGTATCTGCTGCATCTGCTCCCGAGCTGTTTGCACAGGCAAATATCGATGGTGGTCTGGTAGGCGGCGCTTCCTTAAAGCCTGATTTCGGAAAGATTGTAAATTATAAGCAGGCGTAAGCCAATAAGGAGATAAACGATTATGAATAAGAAACCAGTAGTTCTTATGATCCTGGACGGATATGGTCTGAATAAAAACTGCGATCACAATGCAGTTTGCGAGGCTAAGACTCCGGTTATGGATCAGTTGATGAGCCAGTGTCCTTTTGTGGAAGGTCAGGCCAGCGGCCTGTTTGTAGGACTTCCTGATGGACAGATGGGTAATTCTGAGGTAGGCCACTTAAATATGGGTGCAGGACGTGTGGTATATCAGGAGCTGACCCGCATTACCAAGTCGATTGAGGACGGCGATTTCTTCCAGGTTCCTGAATTTTTACAGGCAGTAGAAAACTGTAAAAAGAATGATTCCGCTCTTCATCTGTTCGGTCTGGTATCTACCGGCGGCGTACACAGCCATTTAACCCATATCTATGGCCTGTTAGAACTGGCAAAGAGAAATGGCCTGGAGAAGGTATATGTACACTGCTTCCTGGATGGACGTGACACACCTCCGGAATCCGGTAAGGATTTTGTGGCTCAGTTAGAGGAAAAGATGGCTGAGATCGGCGTTGGAAAGGTAGCTTCCGTTATGGGACGTTACTATGCAATGGATCGTGATAAGAGATGGGATCGCGTAGAGCTGGCTTACAGAGCACTTACAAAGGGTGAAGGTAAGGCAGCTGAGAGCGCTACAGCCGGTATTCAGGCGTCTTATGATGATGGAAAGGCAGATGAATTTGTAGTTCCTTTCGTTGTAACCGAAAACGGTGCTCCCAGAGCTTCCATCAAAGATGGCGACTCTGTTGTGTTCTTTAACTTCCGCCCTGATCGTGCAAGAGAGATTACTCATGCATTCTGTGACGATGAGTTTGACGGCTTTGCAAGAGAGAAAAAACTGGATCTGGTTTATGTTTGCTTTACAGACTATGACGAGACCATCACAAATAAGCTGGTGGCATTTAAGAAGGAGCAGATCACCAATACCTTCGGAGAGTTTCTGGCTGCTCACGGCAAGAAGCAGGTACGCATTGCCGAGACAGAGAAGTACGCTCACGTTACCTTCTTCTTTAACGGCGGAGTAGAGGAGCCAAATGAAGGAGAGGATCGTATTCTGGTGCCTTCTCCAAAGGAAGTGGCTACCTATGATTTAAAGCCTGAGATGAGTGCAAACGGCGTATGCGACAAACTGACAGAGGCTATTCGCTCAGGAAAGTATGATGTAGTGATCATTAACTTTGCAAATCCGGATATGGTGGGACATACAGGTGTTGAAAATGCAGCCATCAAGGCTATTGAGACGGTAGACGCCTGTGTAGGAAAGGCCGTAGAGGCTGTAAAAGAAGTGGACGGTGTAATGTTTATCTGCGCAGACCACGGAAATGCAGAACAGCTGGTAGACTATGAGACAGGTGAGCCATTCACTGCTCATACCACAAATCCTGTTCCTTTTATCCTGGTAAATGCAGATCCATCCTTTAAACTTCGTGAAGGCGGCGCTCTTTGCGATATCGCACCTACCCTGATTGAGCTGATGGGACTGGAGCAGCCTAAGGAGATGACTGGCAAGTCTCTGCTGGTGAAATAAGATAAAATGATACCGCTTGAGAGTGGCTGACAATTTTCCCCCCCGGAGAGAGCATATCAGAAGCTTTTCCGGGGGGTTTTGCAGTAGTACGCCTGAGGACTCAGACTTTAATTATTCTTCATCTGCAGCCCGATGACCCCGATCATAAAAGCGGCTGTTCCGCCGATGATCCAGCCAGTGACCGTTTCGTGAAAGAAGAATACGCCCCAGAGAATGGCGAATACGGCCATCATGCTCTGGATCACGGGAACCATATAAAAGGGCACCAGGGGGATGGCTTTGGCATTGAGGTAAAAGCCCATTCCCGTGATAAAGCCGAAGGCAAGGATGGCAAGGATGCAGGCCAGATCCGGACGGATAAAAGCTATTTTCCCTGTAAATACAGGCTCTGCGGCCGGGATCAGGGAAAAAAGACTGGACAGGGTAAATATAGCCAGATTGCTGTCGATAATATCCAGCCGTCCAGCTACCATTTTCTGGGAAAGCACATGGCAGCCTGCACAGATACCGGACAGGATAAACAGGCCGGTAAAAAGGAGATTTTCTTTAAAAAATACATCCAGAGGACGGCCGTTTAAAGAGATGCACAGAACGCCGCCGATGCAGAGAAAGATACAGAATCCCTTTCTGGGGGACAGCTTCTCCTTAAAGCACAGTACGCTTGCCAGCGTCAGAAACAGGGTCTGGGCAGGCTGGGTCACAATATTTCCATAGGAAAGTCCGTGGCTTAAGGCGTAGTTTTCTGTCAGATAGGCCATCCATTTGATAAAGGCTCCGAACAGGATCCATTTCCAGCAGGATAAGAGGGCCTGTTTTAAGTTTTTTTGAAATGGCTGCCTCAGGATACACTTTAAGATGAGCAGCCACACCACTCCAATGAAAAAACGGAAAAAGGTAATCCATGAAGCATTAAAATAAGGGCTGATCAGTTTGACGCAGGTACCGCCGAAGCTGAACATCAGGGCAACGCAGAGCAGATAGACATATCCCATAGCTGATTTTCTCCTTCAAATCTATTTGACACTATTATAGCAAAATCTGGAAAAAAGGGTAGGAAAAAATTCTTTCCCCTGCCTCTTCCATTTTCCATTCAGATACGTTACAATAAAAAGATAACTGCCCGGAGAAATTACTCTGATGGCAAGAACAAAACAGGGGAGAAAGGAATATGAATACGAAAAAGGGAATGAAAGCGGCAAAGCTGTTAAAAAGCTTTCTTCCATATTATGGAAAGTACAAAAAGATCCTGATCCTGGATCTGTTCTGTGCGGCATTGACCACGCTGGGAGAGCTGGTGCTTCCTCTGATCCTTCGGTTTATCACCAATCAGGGAATGCAGGATCTGGCTTCCTTAACCACAGGGCTTGTGGTAAAAATCGGCCTTTTATATCTGATCCTGCGGGTGATCGATTCGCTGGCTGCCTATTATATGGCATATACGGGCCATGTGATGGGCGTATATATTGAAACAGATATGCGCCAGGATGCCTTTGAGCATCTGCAGATGCTCTCGGACAGCTACTACAGCAATACTAAAGTTGGACAGATCATGTCCAGGATCACCAGCGATCTGTTTGACGTGACGGAATTTTCACACCACTGTCCGGAGGAATTTTTTATTGCCATTTTAAAGGGAATCGTATCCTTTGTGATTTTGTCAGGAATCAATCTGGAGCTGACGCTGCTCATTTTCCTGATGATCCCGATCATGATCGTTTCCTGTACCTGGTTTAATCTGAAGGTAAAAGCGGCCTTCCGGCTTCAGAGAAATCAGATCGGCGAGCTGAACGCCCAGATTGAGGATACGCTTTTAGGAAACCGGGTGGTTCGTGCCTTTGCAAATGAGCCGGTGGAGATTGAAAAATTCGGAAAAGGCAACCGGGAGTTTATGAAGATCAAAAAGCATACCTACCGGTATATGGCGGCCTTTCAGATTACCACCCGTTCCTTTGACGGCCTGATGTATGTGCTGGTGATCGTGGCCGGAGGCCTTTTCATGATTAACGGAAAGATCGCGCCGGGAGATCTGGTCGCCTATACCATGTACGTGACCACTCTTTTGACAACCATCCGCCGGATTATCGAGTTTGCGGAGCAGTTCCAGAGAGGAATGACCGGGATTGAGCGTTTTCAGGAGATTATGGATGTGACTCCCGATATCAGGGATAAAAAGGGAGCAAAGCCTCTTTCCGATGTAAAGGGAACAATCGAATTTGACCATGTAAGCTTTGAATATGCAGACGATCATACCCAGGTACTGAATGATATCTGTTTAAAAATCCGTCCAGGCGAGAGGATTGCTTTAGTTGGCCCTTCCGGCGGCGGAAAAACTACACTCTGTAATCTGCTGCCCAGATTTTATGACACAACAGGGGGAACTATCTCCATTGACGGAATGGATGTAAGGGATATTACCCTGAGAAGCCTGCGCTCCAATATCGGAGTGGTACAGCAGGATGTATACCTGTTTTCCGGCACTGTATTTGAAAATATTCTCTACGGACGCCCCGGCGCTTCCAGAGAGGATGTGATCAAGGCTGCAAAAATGGCGGGGGCTCATGAGTTTATTACGGAATTAAAAGACGGCTACGATACCTATGTGGGCGAACGGGGCGTAAAGCTTTCCGGCGGGCAGAAACAGCGCATCAGTATTGCCAGGGTATTTCTTAAAAATCCGGCAATCCTCATTCTGGATGAGGCCACCTCAGCTCTGGACAATGAGAGCGAGTATCTGGTATCACAGTCTCTGGAAAAGCTGGCTGAGGGCCGCACTACGTTAACTATCGCCCACCGCCTGACGACCATTCAGGGGGCAGACCGGATCCTGGTGCTTTCCGGCAATGAGATCGTGGAGGAAGGAAATCATAAGGAACTTCTTGAAAAGAAGGGGATGTATTACCAGCTTTATATGACAGCCAACCGTTTGAATCAGGGGCTTAACTGAAAGGAGGATATGTTATGAAAATAGCAGCAGCTACGGACAGCAACAGCGGCATTACCCAGGATCAGGCAAAGCAGCTGGGAGTCCATGTGCTTCCCATGCCCTTTATTATTGACGGGCAGATGTACTATGAGGGTGTGGATCTTACCCACGAGGAATTTTTCAGACGGATGGAGGAGGGAGCGGATATTACCACCTCTCAGCCGTCCCCCGGTGAGGTGACTGATTTCTGGGATAAACTTTTAGAGGAGTATGATGCAGTGGTGTATATCCCCATGTCCAGCGGTTTAAGCGGTTCCTGTCAGACCGCCATGCTTTTAGCAGAGGATTACGAGGGAAAGGTATATGTAGTCAATAACCAGCGCATTTCCGTGACCCAGATGCAGTCTGTGCTGGATGCCAGAGATTTGATAAAAAAGGGATATGCGGCTGCACAGATCCGCAATATTTTGGAAGAAACAAAGTTTGACAGTTCCATCTATGTTACAGTGACCACTTTGAAATATCTTAAAAAGGGAGGGCGCATCACTCCGGCAGCCGCTATGTTGGGAACTCTTCTCCAGATTAAGCCTGTCCTCACCATCCAGGGGGAAAAGCTGGATGCATTTTCCAAGGCCAGAACCTTAAAGCAGGGAAAGACCATTATGATGACCGCTCTTAAAAAGGATCTGGAAACACGTTTTCACGATCCTGAGGCACGTCATACCTGGCTGGAGATTGCTTATACCTGCAGCGATGAGATGGCTCAGGAATTTAAGGAAACAGTGGCAGAAATCTATCCGGATGCCAATATCTGCATAGCGCCGTTGTCATTAAGTATTGCCTGCCATATCGGACCGGGCTGTCTTGCTGTGGCCTGCAGCGGCCATTTAAAGGAGCTGGAGTAGATTGAAAAAGAAGAAATGGCTTGAGCGGTTTAAGCTAAGGGGAAAAAGCGTCATGATCCCTATGGTGATTCTGATGATCCTTACTGCTTTGGTTCCCATGCTTTTGCAGGCAATGATCAGCCGCAGGGCCTTTAACCAGACCCAGCTGGAGGCGAAGGGCATTGAGATACAGAATCAGTGTCTGATCTTAAGCAGCCGCCTCATGCGTTCAGGTTATATGACCTCGGATAAGGGAAATACCATGGAGCTGGATACCCGTATGCAGACGATCGCAGATATTTATAACGGGCGGATCGTAATTGTAAACAGCAGCTTTAAGATTATGAAGGATACTTTTAACCTGGCGGCAGGGAAGTATTATGTTTCAGAAGAGGTTATCCGCTGCTTTAACGGGGAGACAAACAGCCGTATGAATCAGGAGATGGGTTATCTGACCCAGACTATTCCCATCCACAGTGCTTCCGATAAAAAGAAGGTTACGGGAGTGATGGTGGTTATGGCTTCTACGGAAAATATTTCCGCACTGACCGACCGGGTTCAGGGAAGCACCCAGCTGTTTTTGCTGTGCATGATCCTGGTGGTGGTGGTCTGTTCCATGGCAGCCGTGTTTTTCCTTATACGGCCTTTTAAGCGGCTTCTGGCTTCCTTTGAGCGTGTTTCCTACGGAGATTTGGACACCGATATCATGGAGGATGCCTATAAGGAAACAATCCAGCTTTCACAGGCAGTACAGAAGTCGCTCAGAAAGCTTAAGGCAGTAGATCAGTCCAGACAGGAGTTTGTTTCCAATGTATCCCATGAGCTGAAGACCCCGATCACCTCTATCCGGGTGCTTGCAGATTCGCTTATGAGCATGGAAGAAGTGCCGGCAGAGCTGTACCGGGAGTTTATGGCAGATATTTCGGATGAGGTAGACCGGGAAAATCAGATCATCACTGATCTGTTAACGCTTGTGAAAATGGATAAATCTGCCCAGAGCCAGATGAATATTACACAGACGAATATAAATGAAGAGCTGGAGCTGATCTTAAAGCGCCTGCGTCCCATTGCCAAGCGAAGCAATGTAGAGCTGATTTTAGAAAGTATCAGAGAGGTAACAGGAGATGTGGATCGGGTGAAATTTTCCCTGGCTGTATCGAACCTGGTAGAAAATGCTATTAAGTATAATGTGGATTCCGGCTGGGTGCGGGTCACTCTGGATGCAGATCATAAATATTTTTATATTCGTGTAGCGGATTCCGGAATCGGGATTCCTCAGGACTGCATGGATCATATTTTTGAACGTTTTTTCCGCGTGGACAAGGCCAGATCCAGAGAGGTGGGGGGCACAGGCCTTGGGCTTGCCATTACGCTGAATGTGATCCAGATGCATCATGGGATCATTGATGCGGAAAGTACACCGGGAGAAGGGACAACCTTCAGTGTGCGCATTCCCCTAAATTATGTGTCCAGACAGGAGGATAAATCATGAGTACCACAGGAAAAAAGGGAAGATTCTCAGTAAAGATCCTTCTGAGACTGTTCTGTCTGACAGGGATTTTATTCCTTTCCGGCTGTCATCTGGAGAAGGAGCCTGTGGCAGCTCCGAAGGAAGGACGATATCTGGTTTACTATCTGAATGGTTCCGGGGTAAATCTGATTCCCAGGGTGTATGAAACGGAGGAAACAGATCCGCTTGCCCTGTCTGATGAGCTGATGGAGCAGCTGCGTTACGTCCCTAAGGATCTGGAATGCCAGACTGCTTTGGGAGACAAGGCAGTATTCAGGGAAAGCCGTCTGGACGCAGGGGTACTGTCGCTGTATTTTGATGTGAGTTATGTAAATATGAAGCCAGAGCAGGAAATTTTATGCCGCGCGGCTCTGGCGAGGACGCTTACCCAGATACCGGGCGTAGATTATATCAGTATTTACTGTGGAGATCAGCCGCTGATGGATGGTCAGGGAAATCCGGTAGGCGCTGTGTCTGCCTCCGATTTTATATTAAATACCAGTAATGTAAATTCCTATGAAAAAACAGAGCTGAAGCTGTATTTTGCAGATAAAACGGGAACAAAGCTGATCTCTGAGACAAGAGAGGTTGTCCACAATATAAATACCTCCATGGAGCAGCTGATCGTGGAACAGCTTTTAGCAGGTCCGGCGGAAGAAGGCCATCTGGCGGTGCTCCCATCTGACTGCAAGATTTTAAGCATTTCTGTTACGGATAATGTATGCTACATCAACTTTGATTCCTCTTTTTTGAAAATGGAGCATCCAGTAAATGAATATCTTCCCATTTATGCCATTGTCTCTTCTCTGGCTGAGATGACAAGCATTACAAGGGTTCAGATCATGGTAAACGGTTCCCAGGATGTGATGTTTCGGGATGTGGTATCCTTAAACCAGACCTTTGAGTTAAACCATGAGTATATCCAAGAAGAATAATGAGGTAAAATGAATATGAAACGGCCGATTGCAGGTATTGCAGCAGGTTTCGTACTTGGAGAGGTGCTGGTCCTGCAGATGCAGGAGGCTGTGAATGTGTGGCTGACGGTGGTCCTTTTGATACCGGCACTTTTTTGTGCGGTTTTAAAATGGGGGACGGCAAAAGAAAGACGGACAGGCAGGAGTGGTATTAAAAAAAAGCTCCTGTCTGTTTTTTTAATTAGTTTGGCTATGGCGGCGGGAAGCGGCAGAGGAGGTATGGTAAAGAACCGGCTGGATCATGAGGAAGGACTTGTAAAGCCCTTTGAGGGAAAACAGTGCCGGATCAGAGGCACTGTGGAAAAACGAAGCTGGAAGGAAGAACGGCTGACACTGGAGCTTAAAGAATCAGAGCTCCAAAGCGGAGAGAGGAAGGAAACGTTTCGCCGTATACTGTTGTATATGGATTATGGCAATGTGCCGGACTGGGAAAATGAACTGGCAGCAGGGAAAACAGTGGAGATTTCAGGACGGCCTGAGGTGGTAAAAGGGCCTCTCAATCCGGGAGAGTTCGATTTTCGTAATTATTACCGTTCAAAAGGAATTGCCGTAAAGATATATGGGAAAACATATTTTGGCTCTGAGGGTTCGGCGTATCCCTGTCCGGCCATGCTTGAACGGATAAAGGAGCACTGTGCTCAGGTCTTGAAGAAGTGCTGTACTCCGAAAGATGCGGCTGTGTTTATGGCCATGCTGTTAGGCGATTCAGGCGAAATGGAAAAGGAGCAGAGGGAGCTGTATCGGGACAGCGGGATCGCTCATCTTCTGGCTGTAAGCGGACAGCATCTGTCCGTGATCGGCGGCGGGGTTTATCTGATCTTAAGGAAGCTTGGATTTGGCTTTACGGGAGCCGGAGCTGTTGGGGCCTTTTTGGTCCTGAACTATGGCCTTCTCACCGGAGGCTCCGGCTCTGCCATGCGTGCTGTGATCATGATCCTCTGTCTGTGGCTGGCTAAAAAAGAGGGAAGGACCTATGACACCCTCTCTGCACTGGGGATGGCGGCAGTGCTGCTTTTGTGGCAGCAGCCCTATCTGGTATTTCAGAGCGGATTTCAGCTTTCCTTTCTTGCCGTATGGGCCATTGCCGGGCCGGGAATGGGGCTTTGCAGGCTTCTGGGGCTGGAAAAAGGCTGGCAGAAGGGCGCCGCTGTAAGCCTGTGCATTCAGATGATCCTTACACCTGTGATGCTGTGGCACTATTTTAAATATCCTTTTTATGGTATGGCGTTAAATGTACTGATTCTTCCCTTTGTGCCGATGCTGATGGTTTCGGGTCTTCTGGTCATCGGGCTTGGAGGCTTCAGCACAGCTTTGGGAAGAGGGGCTGGAGGGGCAGGTCATTATATACTGGGGTATTATGACTGGCTGTGCAGCCAGTCCCGGAAGTTTCCGGGATACAGTCTGGTACTTGGAAGACCCGGATGGGAAAGGATAGCGGTGTATGTGCTCTTTACGATCGTTCTGTTTGCGGGACTGCGGGTTTGGAACGGGAAGAAGGGGAAGACTGGCAGGTCAGTGAAGCTTGCGCTGTTTTTTTGCGCCTTTTATTTCAGCCTTGTAATCTTTATCCCTATGCCTGTAAGGGGAATTGGCGTTCTGTGTATGGATGTGGGACAGGGAGACGGATTCCTTTTGCAGGCAGGAACCCACAGCGTGCTTATAGACGGAGGAAGCAGCAGTGAAAAGAAACTGGGAGAGATGACGCTGGAACCCTGTTTAAACAGTATGGGAATCAAACGATTGGATGTTTCTGTAGTGAGCCATGGGGATAATGACCATATAAGCGGCCTTATGTATCTTTTGGAGCAGAAAACGGTTTGTCCGGGGCTTCTCCTTCTTCCTGCCGGAGGGAAAGGACAGGAGATCTATGAACGTCTGGAACGGCTTCAGAAAGAAGCAGGAGGGAAAACCCAGTATATGGAAACGGGAGACGTGCTCCGTGTAGGTGAGCTTAAGCTTACCTGTGTTTACAGTGGAGAGGGCAGCGATCAAACAGACCGTAACGCCCACTCGCTGGTGATATGCGCAGACAGTGGAGATTTTCATATGCTGTTTACGGGGGATATGGGAAAAAGGGAAGAGGAGCAGCTTCTGATCCAGGCAGACCGCAGAGAGGGAGCATGGATCAGGGAGCATCTGGCCCATATCAATCTATTAAAGACGGCTCATCACGGTTCTTCCGGCTCATCCTGTCTGGCCTTTTTGGAAGCTGTTACGAACGTCCGGCTGGCGGTTATTTCCTACGGGAAAGGAAATTCCTACGGCCATCCGGATCCGGGAGTCGTAAAGAGGATGGAGCATCTGGGAATTAAGGTACTTACGACCGGCGGAAAGGGGAGCATCCGGATCTGGGCTCCATAAAACCGAAATGGCAGTTGACAAAAAAGGTTCCATTTTCCATAATAAAACGGTGCGTATGATTGAACCGGGAGCAGAAAATATCCTGGTCAAAGAATCGCTATTTTACCTTAGAACACAGGAGAATTTAACATGGCAGATATTAGAATGATAACGGATATAAGGGATCCCGCTCTGGATGTGTACTCCAGGACGCCGGAGGTTCAGCTTCTGCGTCTGTTTGAGCCAAATCCGGGGATTTTTATCGCAGAAAGTCCAAAGGTAGTCCAGCGCGCTCTGGACGGAGGCTATGAGCCCATATCTATTTTGGCAGAAAAAGGGAAAATGGAAGGTGAGGCTGATGAGGTCATTAAGCGGTGCGGGGATATTCCGGTTTATATGGCAGAACCGGATGTACTTACGGGACTTACGGGCTTTAAGCTTACAAGAGGACTTTTATGTGCTATGAAGCGGAAATCCCTTCCGTCTGTCCGTGAGATCTGTGCCGGAGCCAGAAGGATTGCAGTTCTTGAAAATGTGGTAAATCCTACCAATGTAGGCGCTGTATTCCGTTCTGCTGCAGCGTTAAATATGGATGCGGTGCTTTTGACTCCCGGCTGCAGCGACCCTTTGTACCGCCGTGCGGCCAGAGTCAGCATGGGAACGGTATTTCAGGTTCCCTGGACAAAATTTGATGAGAAAAAAGAGCCATGGCCAGAAGGAGGAATGGAACTTTTAAAGGAACTGGGATTTAAAACTGCGGCTATGGCCTTAAAGCAGGATTCTATTTTTCTGGATGATCCGTCTCTCAGAGCAGAAGAAAAGCTGGCGGTGATCCTTGGAACGGAGGGAGACGGACTGGCGTCTGATACCATTGCAGACTGTGATTACACGGTGATGATCCCCATGAGTCATGGGGTGGATTCGCTGAATATCAGCTGCGCCAGTGCAGTGGCATTCTGGGAACTGGGAAAAAGGGATGCTGACAGAGGTTCCAGGAAAAATCGTAAGACAATTTAAGCGAAAAGAAATACCATCTTTCCCTGAATCTGGTAGAATAAAGGCAGAAAGAAGAGGCGTGCCAATGACGGGAGGAAGACTTAGATGAAACGAGATAGATACATTGCAGAGCGAAAAAAGAGAGGTTTGAGCGGAAAACAAATCCGGAACCGGGCAGGAATGGTGGCGGCTGTACTGTTTGCGGCTGTAATGGCAGGTGGCTGCGCAACTCCGGCTCAGTTCCCGGACACGATTAAGGTTCAGGATGTAAATGATTCAGAGGGAATCACAGTTACAGGGAAGGAAGAGGTAAAGGTGGTTCCGGATATGACCGAGATCCGCTATGGAGTCTACAGTCAGGCCCAGACTGCTTCCCAGTGCCAGGAGGACAATGCAAAACAGCTGGATCAGACCATTGAAACCTTAAAAGGACTGGGGGTGAAGGAAACTTCTATTCAGACATCTGCCTATGGCTTGAGTCCCATTTATGACTGGAACTCAGGAAACCGGACGATCACAGGCTATGAGATGAATACAGAGATCACGGTATCGGATATTCCCATTGACCAGGCAGGAGAGATCCTCAGCCAGTCTGTGACAGCAGGTGTGAATCAGATCGAGTCTGTCACCTATTTTTCAAGCCAATATGATGAGAGCTATCAGGAAGCGTTAAAGGGCGCTGTCGCTATGGCAAGATCAAAGGCAGAAGCGATGGCGGAGGCATCTGGAAAGAAGCTTTCTTCTGTGGTAGATATTCAGGAATACGGCTACAATCCGCAGGCCCGATATTCCTCCTACAATGCCCCAGCAGCCAAGATGGCAGTGGAAGAAACGGCTGCAGCTTCAGACATGGCGGTAATGCCCGGAGAGGTCAGTGTAGAGGCCCAGGTTACAGTGACCTATGGGCTGGAGTAAGGATAACGAAAGAGACAAGAGGATTACTGAGCAAAAAAAGGCTCCGGCCATTCAAAGCGGATGGACGGAGCCTTTTTTAGTGCGCCTTGCGGCGCACGTTGCTGTATACAGATTCAATTTATTTCTCTGCCGCCTTGTCTTTTGGAAGCGTTACGTTTAAGAAAACAGCAACCAGAGTAGCGATAACTACCGGCGATTTACCGAAAATGGTAGTTACCCAGTCCGGGAAGGAAGCCAAAGAGGCAGAGGCCTGTGAAACACCCATTCCCAGAGCGGCTGCAAGACCTACGATGGAGGTATTGCGGTAGTTCATATTTTCCGTCATAACAAGCTTCATGCCGGTCATGGCGATGGATGCGAACACAGATACGGTAGCGCCGCCTAAAACCGCATAGGGAATCGTAGTTAAAAGGGCGGAAAATTTTGGGAAAAGTCCTGCGGTCAGGATGATCAGTGCAGAAAGCCCCAGAGTCACGCGGTTTACGACCTTTGTGGTAGCTACGATACCTACATTCTGGCTGTAGGTAGCGGTGGGAAGGCAGCCTAAAAATGCACCGAGTATATTGGAAACACCGTATCCGAGGATGGCTCCGTGAAGCTCGCCGGTGGTTGGTTCACGGTCTAAACCGCCGGCCGTAGTAGCAGAGAAGTCTCCAATGGCCTGTACGGAATTGATGACAAAGAGCAGACCTAAGGCTACGCAGGCAGAGGGCTCAAATTCGATGCCAAAGTGCATGACTTCGGGAAGCTGGAATACACCGGCTTGTGCCACGTTGGAAAAGCTTACCATTCCGAAAAAGCTGGAAAAGATGTAGCCTGCGATCATTCCGATTAAAATAGAAGCCAGTTTTAAAAATCCCTTTGCAAAATGGTTGAGAACGGTTACAACGATCAGAGTGAAGATGGCAACCGTCCAGTTCTGCCAGGAGCCGTAGCCGGGCTGGCCGGTTCCGCCGGCCATGTAATTGATGGCAGTAGGATAGAGTGAGAGGCCGATGGTAAATACAACTGTTCCTGCGATCAGAGGCGGGAAGAATCTGCGGATCTTTTTGATGGACAGACCTACCAGGATCGCGCAGATACCGCCTACGATCTGAGCGCCCAGAATGGCGGGAATACCGCCTGTTTCAGCAATCGCCTGCATACTGGGTACATAGGCAAAGCTTACTCCCAGGATAACGGGAAGGGCAGAGCCGAGATGAAAGCCGTTTTTGCTTCCGATGGGGAAGAGCTGCAAAAGCGTTGCCAGAGCGGATACCACAAGGGAAGCCTGGATTAAAAGCACGCGGTCGGCAGTGTCAATACCGGCTGCGCCGGAAATGATGATGGCAGGCGTTACACAGCCCACGATCATAGCAACAACGTGCTGCAGAGCCAGAGGAATGGCCTGGCTCATCTTTGGTATTCCGTCCAGTTCAAAAAGAGACGCATGTTTTTTTGCTGTATTCATAATGTTGTTTTCCTTTACTTTTTAGTATACAGGAGGCTGCCATAGCAGACTTTTGACCCCCACAAATACCCGTCCATCCCAGCAGCCGGATGAACAGGTTATCTGTATGCAAAATTATTTAGTTATTCTGCCCTAAGTGAATGTGGGTACCGGTTTTGCCCTGGATACCGTCCTTTGCCTTTTCAAGCAGGGTAATGAGGGCAGTGCGTCCTGGTTTTGATTCAGCGAATTTAACAGCAGCCTGAACCTTAGGAAGCATGGAACCGGGAGCAAAATGACCCTCTTTCATATACTTTCTTGCTTCTTCCGTATCAAGCTCATTCAGCCATTTTTCTTCCGGCTTTCCGAAGTTGATCGCAACTTTTTCTACAGCAGTGAGGATGATGAGGAAATCTGCATCCAGATTTTCTGCTAACAGCTCACTTGCAAAATCTTTATCGATAACAGCGCTGGCACCCTTTAAGTGATTGCCCTGACGGGTTACGGGGATACCTCCTCCGCCGCAGGCGATTACAAGCTGACCAGAGTCTACCAGAGAGCGGATGGCTCCGATTTCAACAATTTCAGCAGGCTTTGGGGAAGCTACTACACGGCGGTAGCCCCGTCCTGCGTCTTCCTTCATAATGTAGCCGTATTTTTCTTCTGCAACCTTAGCCTGCTCCTCGGTCATAAAGTGCCCGATTGGCTTGGAGGGAGTATCAAAAGCAGGATCATCTGCATCAACACGAACCTGAGTGATCATGGTAGCCACTGGAATATCATAGATATCGCGGTTGTAAAGTTCTTCTCTTAAGGCGTTCTGCAGGTCATAGCCGATGTAAGCCTGGCTCATGGCTACGCAGACAGAGAGAGGTGTGTTGGGCTGATTGGCGTCTTCACGGCTTAAGGCAGCCATGGCGTTGTTGATCATGCCGACCTGAGGACCGTTTCCGTGGGCAACGATTACTTCGCAGCCTTCCTCAATGAGGTCTACGATCGCTTTTGCAGTGATCTTTACGGCCTTCATCTGCTCCGGAAGGGTATTTCCCAGTGCATTTCCTCCCAGGGCGATGACAATGCGTTTTTTCTTCTTATTTTCCATAGTTAAAATTCCCCTCGTATTACCAAAAATTAGTATCTTTGCTGATCAAAAAACGAAATATGGGTTAAAAAGAGCTGCCGGTCCCGGCGTACGCCTGAAATTGCGTCTGACACAAGCAATGTAAAGGCGCGCTCCGGTCCGGCAGCCTGGCAATATTAGTTCAGAAAATTACTTGAATACTCTTGGAGTACCTCTGTCTTCCAGTTTCTTTAAGATGTCGGCAGGATCAGCGAACTTAGCTAACATAATCATAGCAGCGATTACGTATGGCTTATAGCTTGCTTCTTTGTACAGAGGATCACGGTAGCGGTCGAATACAGATGCCTCAACCTCGCCGTCCTTGCAGCTTACATCGTTGATGTCAGCAGGCAGACAGTGCAGGTACAGAGCTTTTCCGTCCTTGGTGGTCTTCATCAGCTCTTCTGTACAGCACCAGTCTTTGTGCTCTGCGTTCTGAGCCAGCAGCTCCTTCTCCAGAGCCTTGATGCCATCGGAATCGCCCTCAGCGTACAGGTTAGTTCTCTTTTCCATAGCCGCAAATGGAGCCCAGCTCTTTGGATAAACAATATCAGCATCCTTGAATGCGTCAGCCATGTCGTGGGATACGCGGAAGGAACCGCCGGACTTCTCAGCGTTCTTTCTTGCAACTTCCTCTACTTCAGGCATAACCTCGTAGCCTTCCGGATGAGCCAGAACAACTTCCATACCCATACGTGTCATCAGGCCGATCACACCCTGAGGAACGGATAATGGCTTTCCGTAGGAAGGAGAGTAAGCCCATGTCATAGCCAGCTTCTTGCCCTTTAAGTTCTCTACGCCACCGAACTCATGGATGATGTGCAGCATATCAGCCATACACTGGGTAGGATGGTCGATATCGCACTGTAAGTTAACCAGAGTTGGCTTCTGCTCCAGGATGCCGTCCTTGTAGCCCTGGGTAACAGCGTCAACAACCTCATGCATATATGCATTTCCCTTGCCGATGTACATATCATCGCGGATACCGATTACATCAGCCATGAAAGAGATCATGTTTGCAGTCTCGCGGACAGTCTCGCCGTGAGCTACCTGGCTCTTGCCCTCGTCCAGATCCTGAACCTCAAGACCTAACAGGTTGCAGGCAGAAGCGAAGGAAAAGCGTGTACGGGTGGAGTTGTCACGGAATAAGGAGATTCCCAGACCGCTTTCAAATACCTTTGTGGAAATGTTGTTTTCTCTCATGAAACGAAGAGCGTCAGCCAGAGTCCATACAGCCTCTAACTCGTCATCTGTCTTCTCCCAGGTAAGGAAGAAATCGCCCTCATACATTTCCTTGAAGTTTAAGGAATTCAGCTTATCAATGTAATCCTGTAAAGTTTTCATGTGTTTTGTTCTCCTTTTTGATAGAATGAGTATGAGATAAATGCCCCCGCAGCCCGATCGTTTCAGACCGCGGACGGCAGATGATATGAAATTACTTGCAGTAAACGGTTGGAAGAGCAGCGTATACGGCAGCACATGTTACCAGATCCTGCTTCCAGGTCTTCTCGTTTGGTGCGTGTGCCTGAGCCTCAGCGCCTGGTCCAAAGCCGATGCATGGGATGCCGTTACGGCCCATGATGGATACGCCGTTGGTAGAGAAGGTCCACTTGTCAGTCAGAGGACGTGCGGTTCTCATCTCCAGAGTCTCCTCAGCACCGATACGGTTCTCGCCGAACAGGTTGGTGTAAGCTTCCTCTAACGCTTTTGTTACTTCATGATCCTTCGGGATTACCCAGGTTGGGAAGTAGCACTCGATGGGGTAAACCAGACCCTTGTAGGAAGGACGGGAATACTCATACATGGAAACAGTTACGTCATCACCGTACTTCTTAACGGATGGAAGAGCACGGATCTCGTCTAAGCAGCTTTCCCAGGTCTCGCCTGCAGTCATGCGGCGGTCTAAGGATACAGAGCAGGAGTCTGCAACTGCACAGCGGCTTGGGGAGGTGAAGAAGATCTCGGAAACGGTTACGGTTCCGCGGCCGAGGAAGTTAGCCTCTTCCCACTCAGGATTATACTTCTGATCCAGCATCTTTACAAGTCCTTTAACTTCCTTGTCATCTGCTGCGTCATTTTCATTTAATGCGCGGACATCCTGAAGGATATCTGCCATCTTGTAGATTGCGTTGTCACCGCGCTCAGGAGCGGAACCATGGCAGGAAACACCCTTAACATCTACACGGATCTCCATACGGCCTCTCTGTCCGCGGTAGATGCCGCCGTCGGTAGGCTCGGTGGAAACAACGAATGCAGGACGGTATTTGTCCTCATTGATGATATACTGCCAGCAAAGACCGTCGCAGTCCTCTTCCTGAACGGTACCGGTTACAAGAACGGTGTACTTGTCAGAGAGAAGTCCCAGATCCTTCATGATCTTAGCGCCGTATACTGCGGATACGATACCGCCGCACTGGTCGGAAACGCCACGGCCGCCAATCTCAGTTTCGGTCTCATAGCCTTCGTATGGATCGAAGGTCCAGTTGTCACGGTTGCCGATGCCTACGGTATCAATGTGTGCGTCAAAGCCGATAAGGGTTTCGCCTGTACCCATAAAGCCCAGTACGTTGCCCATGGGATCAATCTCTACCTTGTCAAAGCCAAGGTTTCTCATCTCTTCTGCGATGCGCTCGATGTGAGCCTTCTCATCACAGCTCTCGCCTGGGTTCTTTACGATCTCGCGTAAGAACTTGGTCATATCTTTCTGATAGTTCTGTGCAGCTTCTTTGATTTTTGCGTAATCCAGATTCATTTTATATCATCCTCCATAATTGATTTTAAAATTATTTGTCTAAGCCCTTCCATACGATGTTTTTGTAGCGGTCGGGATCGGTATCGCCCTCTGTGGAGAAGAGAAGAACCCTGGAGTTCTCATCCAGTCCGATATCCTTCTTTAACTGCTCGTATTCATCCAGTGTAGTCATAGCTGCCAGAGCGCCGAATGGAGCTGCGCCGGACTCACCGGAGGTGATGGAAGCGTCGCCCTTGATCGGAGCGGCCAGCATACGCATACCGTTTGCAGCTACCCAGTCAGGAGCAGCAATAAATACCTTTACATGGTTCTTTAAGATATCCCAGGAAATGGTATTTGGCTCGCCGCAGGCAAGACCTGCCATGATGGTCTGCATATCGCCGTCAACGATGCGGATGTCGCCGTCTCCGGCAGCAGCGCCCTTGTAGAGGCAGGCAGCAGCTTCTGCTTCCACTACTACGAAGGTTGGAGGGTTATCTGCATAAAGGTTTGCAAAGTAGCCTACAACAGCGCCTGCTAAGGAACCAACGCCGGCCTGTACGAAGATGTGGGTAGGACGCTCGCAGCCCTGAGCCTTTAACTGCTCGCCGGCCTCCATAGCCATGGTGCCGTAGCCCTGCATGATCCATGCGGGAATCTCTTCATAGCCGTCCCATGCGGTATCCTGTACGATCACGCCTCTTGGAGTCTCATCTGCTTCCTTAGCAGCCAGACGAACACAGTCATCATAGTTCATTTCCTGAATATCTACCTGAGCGCCCTCTTTTGCGATGTTCTCAAGACGGGTCTGTGTGGTACCCTTTGGCATATGTACGACAGCCTTCTGGCCCAGACGGTTTGCAGCCCATGCAACGCCGCGTCCGTGATTTCCGTCGGTAGCTGTAAAGAAGGTAGCCTGGCCAAATTCCTCTCTTAATTTCTCAGAGGTAAGAACGGAGTAGGGAAGCTCGGAAACATCCTTTCCTGTTTCCTTTGCAATGTAGCGCGCCATTGCGAAGGAGCCGCCAAGTACCTTAAATGCATTAAGGCCGAAACGGTAAGACTCATCTTTTACATAAACTTCCTTTACTCCCAGATAGGAAGCCATGTTTGGAAGTTTTGTAAGAGGAGTCTGGCTGTACTGCGGGAAGCTTTCGTGGAACGCTCTTGCCTTTTTAATCTCCTCTAATCCCATGATGGGAAGATTTTTGTCTTCTGTCTTCGGCATGTGGTTGACCGCCCACAGAATTTTCTGATCCATGATACTTTGTCCTCCTTATTTGTGTGGTTTAAGATGATTTGCGGCTGTTTACATCGATGTAGCTGTACAGGGTAAACTTGGAGATCCCAAAATACTTTGAAACTTTGTCGCCTGATTTTGTAATAAGAAAAGCGCCTGCATCGTTGAGAAATTGAATCGCTGTTACCTTTTCTTCCTTATTCATCAGAGCGGCGGGTTTGCCCACCAGTGCTACGGACTGTTCAATCAGTGTATCCAGCAGATCATTTACATTATGTACGATCTGTTCCGGCTGCTGCTTTGGACTGCTTCCCTGCTCGGTATCAATAAGAGAGCGGATGGAGCGGTCAACGGTCATAAGGCCGGTGATATCATAATTGATGGCGAAAATGTAGTCTATAGCGGTATCCTCTTCATTTCTTATGAAGAATGTGCTGGATTTTAAAATCTTTCCATTTGATGTGCGCGTCAGATAGCCTACATGATCCTTTAACAAAGCAGGGTCCTTGTGGAGCGTCTCCAGGACGATCTTTGAAGGGCCGTCGCCTTCCCTGCGGTTTGTCACATGGCCGTTGTTGATATGTACGACCGAATGTTCCAGATCGTGCCGTTTTAAGTCGTGGATCACGATCTCGCAGTCAGGTCCGAACTGCTTTGCAAGGCCGTCGGCGATCTGCTTCAGCAGATTCAGAGTATATGCCATAGCCTTACCTCCCGTCATATTCTAGATGATGTGTATATGGTTACTTTGTACAATGATACTTTGCAAAATGCAACCGCATTGTTTATGATTCCATCATAGCACAAAAAAATGTAATTGCAAGAGGTTTTTACAAAAAAATTTTGTATAACTAAAAAAAATTGTATTTTACCCTTGCAAATGGACTTTTATAGTGTTACTATAAGGGTAACAAAACAAAAAAGGAGAGAGTACCATATGCTGATGATCGGAAATGGACGTCTTGTTACAAGAGACGCCGAACAGCCATTTTTTGAGAACGGGGCAGTAGTGATCGACGGAACCACAGTTAAGAAGGTGGGCGATCTGGAAACCCTGAAAAAAGAGTTCCCTGACGCCGAGTTTGTTGACGCAAAGGGGGGCGTCATCATGCCGGCTTTCATTAATACCCATGAGCATATCTACAGCGCCATGGCAAGAGGCCTTAGCATTAACGGATATGATCCAAAAGGATTTTTAGATATCCTGGACGGAATGTGGTGGACCATCGACCGTCATCTGACCAATGAGCAGACACGCCAGAGTGCCAGAGTTACCTATATGGACTGCATCAAAAATGGCGTGACTACCGTATTTGACCATCACGCAAGCTTTGGCGAGATCAAGGACAGCCTGTTTGCCATCGAGGACGCTGCGAAGGAGTTTGGTCTGCGTACCTGCCTGTGCTATGAGATTTCAGACCGTGACGGCATGGACAAGGCAAGAGAGTCTGTGATGGAAAATGCCAGATGGATCCGCCATGCCCTTGCAGATGATACAGATATGATTGCCGGTATGATGGGCATGCATGCACAGTTTACCATCTCTGATGAAACGATGGATCTGGCAGCTGCCAACAAGCCTGAGGAGGTAGGCTATCACATCCATGTAGCTGAGGGAATTGAGGATCTCCATGACTGTTTAAAGAAATACGGAAAGCGCATTGTAGACCGTCTGATGGACAAAAATATTCTGGGAAGCAAAACCCTTCTGGGCCACTGCATCTATGTAAATCCTCATGAAATGGAATTAATTAAGGAAACGGATACGATGGTAGTGCACAATCCTGAGTCCAATATGGGCAATGCCTGTGGCTGTCCTCCAACCATGGAGATTGTTCACAGAGGCATCCTGACAGGACTTGGAACAGACGGCTATACTCAGGATATATTAGAGTCTTACAAGGTGGCAAATGTTCTTCACAAGCATCATCTCTGTGACGCTAACGCGGCCTGGGGCGAGGTTCCGCAGATGCTCTTCGAGGGCAATGCAAAGATTGCCAACCGCTATTTTAAAAAGCAGCTGGGCGTATTAAAGGAGGGCGCAGCCGCAGATGTGATCGTAACAGATTACATACCAAGAACCCCAATGAACGCATCCAATGTAAACAGCCATATCTTATTCGGCATGACCGGACGCAGCGTTGTGACTACGGTCTGCAACGGAAAGATCCTGATGAAGGACAGGGAGCTGCTTGGCATTGATGAAGAGAAGGTTCTCTATGAAGTAAGGAACGCAGCCGCAGATCTGGCAAAATCCATCAACGGCTGATTATAATCCATTAAAGAAAATAAAACAAGTGCCGATTACAGGGCGGCGGGAAAGCAGCACCCCGGTCTTTTATGGCCGGGCGGCTGAGCCGGACAAGAGAAGGAAAATGGATGTTTCCGGTGCTGGGACCTGGTCGTGTGAAGGAGGAAAAATATGAGCGACATTATGACACCCATTCCTTTTGGAAAACTGATGAACTGGATTCTTGAAGAGCATAAGAAGGGCTCCATTTTCGGAATTAAAAAGCCTTTTGCCGCTGATCCAAAGAAGATGAGCACCATTTTCGGAAGAGGTCTTGAAACTCCCTTCGGACCTGCAGCAGGTCCCCATACGCAGCTTACACAGAATATTGTGGCATCCTATGTGGCCGGTAGCCGCTTCTTTGAGTTAAAGACCGTGCAGAAATTAGACGGCGAGGATCTTCCCGTATCCAAACCCTGTATCAAGGCAGATGATGAGTGCTATAACTGTGAGTGGTCTACAGAACTCTATGTGCCTCAGGCATATGATGAGTATATCAAGGCGTGGTTCGCCTGCAAGGTGCTGGCAAGGGAGTACGGCCTTGGCTCTATGGATGGGTTCCAGTTTAATATGTCTGTGGGATATGACTTAGAGGGCATTAAGACAGAGAAAATCGACCGTTTTATCGAAGGCATGAAGGATGCTTCTGAGGCTCCGATTTTTGCAGAATGCCGTCAGTGGCTCTTAGACAATCTGGATCGCTTTGAAAACCTGACCAAGGAAGATGTAGAGGGAATCTCTCCAAATGTGTGCAACTGCATTACCCTTTCTACCCTTCACGGATGTCCTCCACAGGAAATCGAGCGCATTGCCAGATATCTGATCGAGGAAAAGCACGTACATACCTTTATCAAATGCAATCCTACACTTCTTGGATATGAATATGCAAGACGCATTATGGATGAGATGGGTTATGATTATGTAGCCTTCGGTGATTTCCATTTCAAGGATGACCTTCAGTATGAGGATGCAGTTCCCATGTTAAAGAGATTGCAGGCTCTGGCAGATGAGAAGGGACTGGAATTCGGCGTAAAGATCACCAACACCTTCCCGGTAGATGTAAAGCAGAACGAGCTTCCAAGCGAAGAGATGTATATGTCCGGAAAATCTCTTTATGCCCTGTCTCTGTCCGTAGCATTAAAGCTGGCAGATGACTTTGGCGGAAAGCTTCGGATTTCCTATTCCGGCGGTGCGGATTACTTTAATATTGAAAAGATCGTGGATGCGGGTATCTGGCCTGTAACCATGGCAACCACCATGTTAAAGCCCGGAGGCTATCAGAGACTGGAGCAGATCGGAAGAATCTTTGAGGCAAAGCAAGCTCCTGTATTTGAGGGCGTGGATGCCGCAAAGGTAAGAGCTCTGGTAGAGGGTGCAAGAACCGATAAGCATCATGTAAAGGCTGTAAAGCCTCTTCCGTCCAGAAAGGTAAACAGTCCGGTTCCGCTGGTAGACTGCTTTATTGCACCCTGTCAGGAGGGCTGTCCCATCCATCAGGATATTACCCGGTATCTGCAGCTGGCAGGAGAGGGCAAGCATGAGGAAGCGCTGAAGGTTATCTTAAATAAGAATCCTCTTCCTTTTATCACCGGTACGATCTGTGCTCATAACTGTATGAGCAAATGTACCAGAAACTTCTATGAGACAGCTGTCAATATCCGCAGAACCAAGTTAGAGTGCGCCGAGGGCGGCTATGAGGCAGTGATGAAAGAGCTTAAGGCTCCGGCTGTTTCTTCTGATAAGAAGGCGGCTGTAGTAGGAGGAGGCCCTGCAGGTCTGGCAGCAGCGTTCTTCTTAGCCAAGGGCGGAATGAAGGTAACTGTATTTGAAAAGGAAGAGAAAATGGGCGGTGTTGTCCGCAACGTAATCCCGGGCTTCCGTATTCCTGACAGCGCCATTGACAATGATGTAGAGATCGTTAAGGCTATGGGAGCAGAGCTGGTAACCGGAAGGGAGATCCAGTCTGTTGAAGAGCTTAAGAAGGATTACGACTATGTGGTTCTGGCTCTGGGAGCTTCTGAGCCGGGCGTACTGAAGTTAGAGGCAGGCGAGCCGGTTAATGCCCTTGAATTTTTAGCACAGTTTAAGGCAACCGACGGAAAGGTTGACCTGGGCAAAAACGTAGTAGTGATCGGCGGCGGAAATACAGCTATGGATACAGCAAGAGCTGCAAAGCGCAACGCAGGCGTTGAAAAGGTTTCTCTGGTATACAGAAGAACCAGACGCTATATGCCTGCGGATGAGGAAGAGCTGGTAATGGCAATCGAGGACGGCGTAGAGTTTGCAGAGCTTCTCTCTCCGGTCCGTCAGGAAAACGGTGTACTCATCTGTAAAAAGATGGTTCTGGGCGATATTGATGCCAGCGGCCGCAGAGGCGTTGTTGAGACAGATGAGATCGTAGAGGTTCCGGCAGATACTGTAATCGCAGCAGTAGGCGAGAAGGTTCCTTCCGGCTTCTATGAAGCAAACGGTATTGCCCTGGATTCCAGAAAGCGTCCTCAGGTAAATCAGGATACACTGGAAACCTCCCTTAAGGGCGTGTATGCAGTGGGAGACGGCCTCTTCGGACCTGCTACTGTAGTAGAAGGCATCCGGGACGGAAAGAAGGCTGCAGAGGCTATTATCGGAAGAGATCTTTCCGAGGATATCTTTAAGATGTCTGATGAAGAGGTTATCACGTACCGTAAGGGAAATCTGGCAGAAGAGGATGAAAGCAGAACAGACAGCGGAAGATGTCTTTCCTGCAACAGCTACTGTGAGAACTGTATGGAGGTCTGCCCCAACCGTGCAAATATTGCCCTTGTAGTTCCGGGCATGGAGAAGCATCAGATTATCCATGTGGACTATATGTGTAACGAGTGCGGAAACTGCCGCAGCTTCTGTCCATGGGACAGCGCTCCATATCTTGACAAGTTTACTCTCTTTGCAAATGAGGCCGACATGGCAGACAGCACCAATCAGGGCTTTGCTGTGTTAGATGCTGAAAAGGGAGCATGTAAGGTACGGCTTCAGGGAAATGAGTTTGCTTACCAGACCGGAACAGCAGATGAGAGAGTTCCTGAGGGAATTGCAAAGATCATTGAAACTGTAATCCGGGATTACAGCTATCTGATTCTGTAATTCGTGATATTTGGGAAAAAGGACAGAGCTTCGATGTAAAGCTGAAAGCAGGCCCGGAGGGGAGGAGGATTTCCCTCCGGGCCTGATACACAAGACGTTTGTTAAAAAAGTAACGTTATATTCGAGAGGATATAACGAAAGAAAGGAGAAGCCATGGCAAGGGAAAGGACATTAAAGGCAGTGTATACATTTCACACTACAACAGAAGCCATGAAAATGGAGCAGTGCGCCAGGGAGCATGGGATTCCCGGCCGTCTGATCCCTGTTCCCCGGCAGATCAGCGCAGGCTGCGGGATGGCATGGGCGGCTCCGGCTGAAGCAAAAGCAAGAACAGATGAAGAAATTCGTTTGTCAGATGTAGAAGTGGAGGGAGTTTATGAGCTCTTATTGTAAAGTATGGATCAACGGACAGGAAGTGGAAGCAGATGAAGAGCGGAAACTGATGGACGTACTTAGAAATGATCTGCGTTTGAAATCAGTAAAGGATGGCTGCTCTGAGGGCGCCTGTGGTACCTGTACGGTGCTGATCGACGGAAAAGCAACCAAGTCCTGTGTACAGAAAATGGGCCGTCTGGCAGGAAAACACATTTTAACGGTAGAGGGTTTAAGCCAGAGAGAAAAGGATGTGTATGTATATGCCTTTGGAGAAACGGGAGCGGTTCAGTGCGGTTTCTGTATTCCGGGAATGGTGATCTGCGCCAAAGGGCTTCTGGATGTAAATCCCGATCCCAGCCGTGTGGAGATTGCCTATGCGATCCGCAATAACTACTGCCGGTGTACCGGATATAAAAAGATTATAGATGCGATCCAGCTGGCAGCTAAGATGCTGCGGGAGGATATCGCTCCGGCGGAGCAGGAGAAGATGATCAGGGTGGGAAGCAGGGTTCACCGGATCGATGCTGAGGGAAAGGTACTGGGAACAGGAAAATATGTAGATGATCTGGATAAGGTGGATTTTCCGGAAATGATCTACGGAAGCGCTGTACGCTCCAAATATCCCAGAGCCATTGTAAAGGCCATTCATACGGAGAAGGCAAAAGCCCTTCCCGGCGTTGTCTGCGTGCTGACAGCTGATGACGTTCCCGGAAAGAACAAGGTAGGTCACTTAAAGCAGGACTGGGATACCATGATCGCAGTGGGAGATACCACACGGTATCTGGGAGACGCAATCTGCCTCGTAGCGGCTGAGACACCGGAGATTCTGGAGCAGGCAAAGGCTCTGGTAGAGGTGGAGTATGAGAAGTTAAAACCTGTGACCTGTCCGGCAGAGGCTATGGAAGAGGGAGCTCCCCTTGTACATTCCACAGGAAATATTTTAAGCCATGAGCATCTGGTGAGGGGAAATGCAGATGAAGTGATTGCTGCATCCAAATACAAAGTAACCCGCCATTATGAGACTCCCTGGACAGAGCATGCATTTTTGGAGCCTGAATGTGCAGTTTCCATGCCATTTGACGGCGGCGTGCTGATTTATTCTACCGATCAGGGTACCTACGATACCCGTCATGAAACTTCTATCCTTTTGGGCCTTCCTCCGGAAAAGGTAATCGTAGAAAATATGCTGGTAGGCGGCGGCTTCGGCGGCAAGGAGGACGTAACGGTTCAGCATCAGGCAGCGCTGATTGCCTATATTACAAAGAGGGCCGTTAAGGTAAAGCTGACCCGTAAGGAAAGTATTCTGGTGCATCCAAAGCGTCATCCCATGAGCATTGACCTGACAACTGCCTGTGATGAAAACGGCCGTCTTACAGCTATGAAGGCTGTGGTAGTGGCTGATACGGGAGCTTACGCATCTCTTGGAGGGCCGGTGCTCCAGAGAGCCTGTACCCATGCAGCAGGACCGTATAATTATCAGGTGATCGACATTGACGGAAAGGCAGTTTACACCAACAATCCGCCTGCGGGAGCTTTCAGAGGCTTTGGCGTGACACAGACCTGTTTTGCAACGGAGATGAATATCAATCTTCTGGCAGAGATGTGCGGTATGGATCCCTGGCAGTTCCGTTACCTGAATGCAATCCGTCCGGGACAGGTGCTGCCGAATGGACAGATTGCAGATCCTTCTACCGGTCTGGCAGAGACCCTGGAGGCAGTAAAGGATATTTACTACAGCCATCCTTATGTGGGAATCGGCTGTGCCATGAAGAATGCCGGCGTAGGAGTGGGACTTCCGGATACAGGCCGTGTACGTCTGATCGTAGAGGGCGGAAAGGTTCATATCCATTCTGGCGCCTCCTGTATCGGACAGGGCGTTGGAACGGTTCTGGTACAGATGCTGGCAGAAAGTGCAGGCATCAGTATGGATGAGATTGAGTATCACCGTCCAAATACCTCCATGGCTCCTGATTCGGGAACTACCTCAGGTTCCAGACAGACACTGGTAACAGGAGAAGCCTGCAGAAGGGCTGCCAAGGATTTAAGAAGGGCTCTTTTTGAGGCAACCGGACGCAGTTATGAAGCAACGGAGATGCCAAGCGCATACCTGTCCAATGTAATGGTGGCAAAGGAAAGCCCGGAGACGGCGGCTGTTACCTTTACGGCTGAAGAAGTGGCTCTGTTAAATGGAAAAGAATTCTACGGCGAATATCTGGCAAAGACAGATAAGATGGGCGCTGATGTAGAGTATCCGGTATCCCATGTGGCTTACGGCTATGCGACCCAGCTGTGCATCTTAAAAGAGGACGGAACCATTGAAAAAATGGTGGGCGCCCATGATGTGGGAAAAGTTGTAAATCCAAAGAGTGCAGAGGGGCAGGTAGAAGGCGGAATCGTTATGGGCTGCGGCTATGCGCTGACAGAGCAGTATCCCTTAAAAGACTGCGTACCTACAGCCAAGTATGGAACTCTGGGACTGTTCCGTGCAGATAAGGCTCCTGAGGTAGAGTCTATAATTGTTGAAAAACCGGGAGTGGATGTAGCCTTCGGAGCCATCGGTATCGGTGAGATTACCTCTATTCCTACAGCTCCCGCAGTGGCAGGCGCTTACTATAAGTGGAATCAGATTTTTGAGACAGAACTGCCTCTTAAGAATACGCCATATGCAAAAAAGAAGTGAAATCCTGCAATATGATGCAGATAAATGATGTGAATATGTGATGATAGGAAAACCGCCCCGGTCTTGCTGTCGGATGAATGATTCGTCAAAGACCGGGGCGGTTTTCGGCTGTGGTTTATTTCTTTTTCAGAGGCGGTTCGTCCTCACGGAGCTGATCTGCAATTTTTTCGATCAGGCGCATTTTCAGATATACATCAAAGGACAGTTCGCATATAAAGGAAAAAAGACGCAGATACTCCTGTTCTCCTTCCCTGGCGGGACAGTCCTTAAAGGTGTCCATAGCACGGGAAAATTTGGCGGAAACATCTGCCTTTAAGTGCTCCATCTCACGCTCCTCCAAAGAAAAGACCTCACGGTAAATATCTTCCAGAGAAAGCCCGGAGGACTGGCTTCCGGAAGAAAAATGTCTGGACGTAATGGGGCCGAAAAAGGTTTCGATATCATGGAAGGACAGAAGACTTTTAAAATAGTAGATAAAGATCAGCATCAGCATATGATCTCTGGAATATTTTTTCTTTACCGGAGGAGGCAGAAGGTTGTTTTTGGCGTAATTGTTGATCATGGTCTTTGTTAAGACCTTGTCCTCTTCATAGCGCTTGGAGTCCTTTAAATGCTCCTCCATAAAGGTAGTTACCTGATCCATATACAGGTCAATGTTCGGAATTTCCTCAGGCGTTACATGAGTCTGGGAGTTTAGAAATTCCATAAGGCCTGAGAGCTGTTCAGCGTTTGATTTCATCTATATTCACCTCGGTTTGACACATGATGTTGTATTGCTGTATCTATTATATAGTATTAAAAACCAGATGGCAAGAGGAATCGCGAAAGGACTTTTCCTGGGTCATCACTTATGCTATACTGTTTGGAGGCGAAAATGACAGAAATAAAAAGGCGGTACATTTATGAGTATTTATGATACATTAAATCCCATGCAGAAGGAGGCAGTGCTTCACACCGAAGGTCCTCTCCTTATTCTGGCGGGAGCCGGATCGGGGAAGACCCGGGTACTGACCCACCGGATTGCATACCTGATCGAGGAAAAAGAGGTCAATCCCTGGAATATCCTGGCTATTACCTTTACGAATAAGGCAGCGGGAGAGATGCGGGAGCGAGTGGATTCTCTGGTGGGCTTTGGAGCGGAAAACATCTGGGTCAGCACCTTTCATTCTACCTGTGTGAGGATTCTGCGGCGCTATATTGAACATCTGGGATATACCACCAGCTTTTCCATCTATGACAGCGACGACCAGAAGACGCTGATGAAGCAGGTGTTTAAGACGCTGGATATTGATACAAAGCAGTATAAGGAACGTTCGGTACTGGGAATTATTTCCTCTGTCAAGGATAAGCTGATCTCTCCGGAGGAATTTCTTCTGAATGCAGGACAGGATTTCCGCCAGAAAAAGGTAGGGGAGATCTACAGGGAATATCAGAATCAGCTGAAAAAGAACAATGCTCTGGATTTTGATGATCTGATTGTAAAAACAGTGGAGTTATTTCAAAATGACAGCCAGATTCTGGATTACTACCAGGAACGGTTCCGATATATTATGGTAGATGAGTATCAGGATACCAATACGGCTCAGTTTAAGCTGATCAGCCTTCTGGCATCCAAATATGGGAATCTGTGTGTGGTAGGTGATGATGACCAGTCCATTTACCGGTTCAGAGGGGCGGATATTGAAAATATTTTAAGCTTTGAGCAGACATTTCCCGGCGCCAGAGTGATTAAGCTGGAGCAGAATTACCGGTCTACCCAGAATATTCTGGATGCGGCTAACGGTGTGATCCGCCACAACAGAGGAAGAAAGGAAAAATCCCTGTGGACAGCCAACGGAACAGGAGATGAGATCCTGTTTAAACAGTTTGATGATGCAAGGGATGAGGCGGATTATATTGCCCGTCAGATCAGAGACAGTGAGTTTTCCTATCAGGATCAGGCGGTACTTTACCGTACCAATGCCCAGTCCCGTCTGTTAGAGGAGCGGTGTATTTTTTACAATGTGCCATACCGGCTGGTGGGAGGCGTGAATTTCTACCAGAGAAAGGAAATCAAGGATATTCTGGCTTATTTAAAGACGGTTGCCAATGGTGTAGACGATCTTTCCGTTCTGAGAATTATTAATGTGCCGAAGAGAGGAATTGGAGCAACATCCATGGGAAGGGTGACGATGTTTGCCTCAGAACATAGCATGAGCCTTTACAGTGCTCTTAGGGAAGCGAGAATGGTGCCTGGGCTTGGAAAAGCAGTTGAGAAAATCGGTCGTTTTATTTCTCAGATGGAGTGCTTTCGGGCAATGGCCCAGTCGGAAGAATATTCCATTCAGGATCTGATTGAGGCGATTCTGGAGGAAACGGGATATGAGGAGGAGCTGAAGGCAGAGGGTGAGATTGAAGCGGAGACCCGTATGGAAAATATCCAGGAGCTGATCAATAAGGCAGCCGCCTATGAGGAGGATTCACAGCATCCTTCTCTGGATGAATTTTTAGAGCAGGTAGCTCTGGTGGCTGACATTGATAATGTAGATTCCTCAGAAGACAGGGTAACGCTTATGACCCTTCACAGCGCCAAGGGACTGGAGTTTCCCAAAGTATATCTGGCAGGTATGGAGGACGGACTGTTTCCGGGAATGATGGCCGTTTCTTCGGATGACCCCACGGATATGGAGGAAGAGCGGAGGCTGTGCTATGTGGGGATTACCAGAGCCAAAAAGGAGCTTGTGATTACTGCGGCCAGAAAGCGGATGACCCACGGAGAAACGCGCTACTGTAAACCCAGCCGTTTTGTGGAGGAAATCCCGGCAGAGCTTCTTAAGGAGGAGAGGCTGGAGCCGGTGCTTGGAAGTGCGAGAGGGGCAGATAGTTTTGGCGGAGCGTCAGGACGATTTGGAGCTGGAGAAGAGGGACTTCCCTGGAATCAGCCGGGAAGCGGCACGGTAAGCACCTTTGGAAAGGGGTACAATGCCTATGCTTCAAAAACGACAGGTTTTGGAACGGCAAATGCGGGCTTTAAAGGTGGTAAAGGCGGCCCTGGCAGCGGTCAGAGCTTTGGGACGAACCCCGGCTTTGGAAAGTCATTTACAGTTCAAAAGGCAGCGTCACTGGATTATAAAGAGGGCGACCGGGTTCACCACGACCGGTTCGGAGACGGCACAGTAAAGGAAATTGTGGACGGAGCCAGAGATTACGAGGTGACAGTAGAATTTGATACAGGTGGTCAGAGAAAAATGATGGCCTGCTTTGCAAAGCTGAAAAAAATATAAATGTTCAGATATCTGGCAGAAAATTGGAAAAACTGAAAAGAAATGGGATAGTAAAAACAATGATTCCATGCTATAATAAGTTATAGCGAAGCGCCGGGCAGCTAAAATGGGGTTGCGTGCGGATGAACCGTTCCAAATCCCGGCTTCCCGTTATTGCAAGAAAGGACGGATATGCCATGAATCGTTTTGACAGAGACAGACTGGATGCCATGGGAAAAGAAGCATTAAGCCGTGTAGAGGAGCTGATGAATACCAGCCGGATCAACGAACTGATGCACAAAAGAGAAGAGGATGAAAAAAAGAGAAACTGCATTCTCTGGATTCTGGCTATTATCGGAGCTGTAGCTGCCGTAGCCGGTATTGCCTATGCCGTATACCGTTTCTTTACACCTGATTATCTGGAAGATTTTGAGGATGATTTCGACGACGATTTCGACGATGATTTCTTCGAGGATGAGGAGTCTGTAAAGAAGGCAGAGGAAAAGAAGGAAGAAAAAGAAGAGGATCAGGAAGCATAATTATCCTCCAAACAGCGCGTAACAGCCGGGAACAAAAGGCGAAAAGAGCCGGATCCGTTTCCGGCTGTTTCTTTGAAACAGACATAAGAAGTAAGGAGTAAACGTATTGAAAAAGGGAGATATCTGCGAAGCAGTTGTAGAAAAAATTGATTTTCCAAATAAAGGGATTCTTCATGTGGATGGAGAGCGGGTCATTGTAAAGAATGCAGTTCCCGGTCAGAAGGTTCGTTTTGTGATCAATAAAAAAAGAAAGGGAAAGTGTGAAGGCCGCCTGTTGGAGGTGGTGGAGCACTCACCGATTGAGCAGCCGGATAGGGCCTGTCCCCATGGCGGCATCTGCGGCGGCTGCCTGTATCAGGGGCTTCCCTATGAGGAGCAGCTAAAGATTAAGGCAGAGCAGGTAAAGGGGCTGATTGATGAGGTCTGTGATTCCTACGAATTTCAGGGAATTAAGGGAAGTCCCATATACGAAGGCTACCGCAACAAGATGGAATTTTCCTTTGGGGATGAGTATAAGGATGGGCCTCTGGCTCTTGGAATGCACCGCAGAGGAAGCTTTTATGATATTGTGACTACACCAGAGTGTCGAATCGTACATCCTGATTTCTGCCAGATTCTGGAGGCGACTCTGGAATATTTTTCCAGTCGAAAGATCGGATATTACAGAAAGCTGCAGCATACAGGCTATCTGCGTCATCTGCTGGTGCGCAGGGCTGTAAAAACAGGAGAAATCCTTACCGCTCTTGTAACCTCAGGCCAGACAGAGGTTTTTGCCGGGGATACTCAGGGAGACGGACGGGCTCAGGAGCAGGAACTGTTAAAGGGATGGATGGAGGCGCTTAAGGAACTGCCTTTAGAGGGAAGCTTTGCAGGGATTCTCCATATCCGCAATGACAGTCTGGCAGATGTGGTTCAGAGCGATGAAACACAGGTACTTTATGGAAAGGACTATTTTTATGAGAAGCTTTTGGGCCTTACCTTCCGCATCAGCCCCTTTTCCTTCTTCCAGACCAACTCACTGGGGGCCGAGGTTCTCTATGAAACAGCCAGAAGCTACATAGGAGAGACAAAGGACAAGGTAGTATTTGACCTCTACAGCGGAACCGGAACCATTGCCCAGATCACATCACCGGTGGCTGACAAGGTAGTAGGTGTGGAGATCGTGGAGGAGGCAGTGGAAGCTGCCAGAAAAAATGCGGCGTTCAATGGTCTGGAAAACTGTGAATTTATTGCAGGAGACGTATTAAAGGTTATTGATGAACTTACCGACCGCCCGGATATTATTATCCTGGATCCGCCAAGGGATGGCATTCACCCAAAGGCTATTGGAAAGATCATTGAATTTGGGGTAGATCGGATGGTTTATATCAGCTGCAAACCTACCAGCCTGGCCAGAGATCTGGTGCCTCTTCAGGAGGGCGGATATAAGGTTGAAAAGGTGTGCTGCGTGGATATGTTTCCATTTACGAGCGGGATAGAAACTGTGTGCCTCCTTTCCCACGTAAAATAAGTATTTACAGGGGAAGCTGCAATACATAATTGTCGATTTGTCAACCATTTGTCAACCCTTTTTTGAGCGGTTGACAAATGGTTGCTGTTTTTTTAAAGTGAACTGTTTTGTCTGATCTTACATTAGTTTAAATTCTCAAAATCAGCGGAAGCAGCCATACCTTTATGATCAGTGCGGTAAAGCCAAACCCCATCAAAAAGAAAAACAACCCGCCAAACAGGAACATCCAATTCCCACCGGACGCATGGGGAATGTAATACTGCTCTGGGTTTTTCTGGTTATACCGCAGTTCGACCTGATCCCCAATCTCATAGGAGGTGGGGCTGACATTGTGCTGTATTATGACCGTTTTTCCATCGGCCTGATATTGAAATACTGGATAGGAGTGCCAGTGATCATCCCTCCACTCCATATGAATATCAATTACGTTTGCCGTTGCCGGTTCGTTGCAGACATGTTTGTGATACAGCGGATAAATCATGAAAATGATCCCTGTTATAACTGCAAACAAGCTGATTGCAAGGGCACAAATATAACCTGCCATACGTTTCCCTCCTTGCTGTATTCAAATTTTCTTCAATGTTCTAATCCCCCGTAAAATGCGAGAGCAGTCCTGACAGGAAACTTAAAATCAGGACTACACTGCCTATAACAAACCACGTTGTTTCCTGCATTATTATCCGCTGATTTTCTATAAAGAATATTTTCGGATTATCCTGATTTACCTGAAAGGGATAGGTTTTTTCTTCTAAAACTTCCATTATATTGATATATACGGTATCCGCATATGCCTGTCGGCCAAACTCTTTCATAAGCCAGGTCTTACCGACTTGACGTGCCCCTTCGATCATCAAAGGCTTACGGTATTTGCTTTGTTTCCATTTTAATAGCTTTTCAATAGCAATTCGGTACATATACACACCTTCGTCCTTATAATGCAAATATAGTATAATGTATAATTACAAAAAATTACAACGAGTTTTAGGAGAATAATTACGCTTTTTACGGTGAATAAAGCGTGAATTTCGATTTTTCATAGCATAAGAAATCAAGCATTGGCCAGCCGGCTTACGGATACTGTTTATGGCTCTCTATCCCATGTCATCTGATTTTGTGGCTTCATTCCTTTTGTCACGCCCTCAGCCGCTTTTATTTACTCGATGATAAGATCCAAGCGGATGATTGCAGAAATGGGGAGCAGTTGTACGGCTCTGTGCGATTTTCTATGGTGGATATATGGCTGGCAATGTGTTTCATGAACTGATCCAGTGCGGGCTGATTCCAGTTACCGTTTTGGATCAGATTTTTCGGCAGTCGAAAGACAACCTGATTGCATATAATGCGAAGTTCATCAATAAAGGAACAAGCAAGCTGTACTATGGGAACGGCCACAGCTTTGGATGGGAAGTGAAAGTTATGAGGCAGATATTTGCGGTCAGGTTTACTGTAATAACCTGGGACGGGCATTAGACGGAACATTCTGACTGCAGGGGGCTTCTGGACGAATCACAAAAGAGGACGCATCGGATTTTGAAAGTGGCGGCCGAAGATAAGGGAGTCAGATTTTTCTTTTTCGCATCTGAGATGCTGTCATCCTGAATGAATAAAGTGTAAATATCTTGTATAGCCATATTACAGTCAGACATCAGTGGAAGAAGATTCTGGTGGATGGTATGGGCTAATTTTTCCTGATTGGATGGCTTGGAATAGTAAGCGGATATTTTAGGACTGATTTTAGCCCGACCAGTCATCCAGCGGCAAACCAGACAGTTATCCATTGAAAAATCCTGATTTGCCGGATCATCCATAAAATCTTCAAATAATTCGTATAAAAAATCGGGCTGACTCATTTGATTACTTTCGCTGATATGATTTTTTAAGCAAGTGCTAATAGAAGAAAAATCGCATCGATTCAATAGAAATTCCCCTTTCGTAGTTAAGATTAAGTATATCCCTCATAACACGAACGTATATTTGATTCAAGAAAATGCAGATATTTTTAAATTGATTGTGTCAATTTACAATCAATTTCTATTCAATGTGGTTTTCAGGCAGGTTCTGTAAAATAAGCTCAGATCAAACAATAACGGGAGGAGCTTATGCAACAGAATATTGAATTTGAGCGGTGCATTGATTTTCTGGTACGGATGATTGATAAGTACGGCGATGAAGTCCTCCGGGAGTTGGAGGAAGAAAAACAGAATAAAAAAGAAAAAGAAGAAAAAGAAGCGGCAGTTTCCTGAAATACAAAATGTAAATCAGACTGTCGCTTTTTTCATGCATTTTTAAATCAAATAAATTTTAAAAGCTGATGCAGAGTGTGTGGCTCATTATTCTGAGAAGCGGTAATACGAGTATCAAATGGCTTGAAATGATTCTGCGTATAAAAGCTCAGAAGAAATTCATTATCTTCGCATTCAAGAAACTCCATAACGCCGCCTACGGAATATTTGAGACTGGATATTGTTTCCAGTGCAAATCCCAGTAGAATATTTCCAGTGATTCGTTTTTCCTTTGGAAGAGAATAGTTCTTTCCCAACTGGGCGATCAGGTAAGCTGCGGTAGTATAGGATTGTGTTTCTTCATCCAAAATACTGACACGGGACAGCTTTTTTGCCATTGTCTTGCTGATATTTGAAGCACGGACAGAGATGGGTTTTACTGTAAGTGAAAAATAACCAACCAGTGAAGCATCTTCAGCATCAAATACCAGATAAGTGATGGTGTATAAATAAAGTTGACACCCTATTCTCAAGGATTTTGATATATAATCATAATCAATACGAGAACAGGAGAAA
>ERZ791610.24-NODE-24-length-131349-cov-32.973449_pt1 | contig 131349 bp, 102 predicted proteins | sample MGYA00510061_ERZ791610 | MGnify/ENA primary metagenome ERZ791610 (study PRJEB30046, sample SAMN00791922) | human gut metagenome | study: EMG produced TPA metagenomics assembly of the A metagenome-wide association study of gut microbiota in type 2... | reverse complement strand
TTCAAGACTAATTAATTAACAAAACTCGGTTTAGGGCACTGAAAAGTGCCCTTTCAAAGGGGGATGCCCTAAATTGAGTGCTTACCTATGGCGGTAGCTACGGTGATGATTACTTTGAGGACAATGCCCCATACGGATTTTGACTTTTTGTCTTCACTCATGATGATTGGTAATTGATAATTAGTAATTTGTAATTATTCTCATCCTAACGGATTCTCGCCCTGATTGCCGTCACTTCCTCCGGAACCGCCGTCGGAACCACTGCCATCGGGAGCTTTTCCACCTACGGTGTACAGGGAAGATTCTTTCAGCTGTCCATCCAGGTTGATTTGGGCATTACTCAGTTCGCCGGTGGCACGGGCGCGGAGCTTCAGCCCCTTCACGTTGTTGGCCAGCGAGAAGTCGGTAGCGGATTGCGCCCCTTTCTTGCTGACGATTCCTACGGAGAAGATGGCAAGGTCATCCAGTTTCACGTTCTTGCCGTCCAGAATCAATTCTTTGGTGCAGGAAACCATGTCTGCCAGTACCCCCTTGATGACACCACTCGAATAGGGGGTGTTGTGATTGGACATGTGCTTGGCCAATTTTTCGATGTCGAAGGTTTCTTCGATTACGGGGCGTGCATACCAGAGGCCTTTCAGTGGGCTGTCTTCGCCCGTCACTTGATACTTTTTGTAACGAATCATACAATTAAAATTTAGAAGTTAAAGGATAAAAACATTTGCTGTGTTGAACTCAACGATGCAAAGATAAGGCTGTGGATACGGGCGTTTGCCGGTTTTTGCAGGTTCTCGTCTGTTTGGGTCTGTTTTAGTCGGTTATTTACGCTTGTAAGTTTGATAATGTCATGATTTATAGTTACTTTTGATGAAATATAAATCGTAACTGTCAACTATGGATTCTTTTGTCATACGTACATACGGGCGTACCGAATTGGCCCAAATCTATTGTCCCAATCTTTGTCCGGAGGCTGCCTTCCGCAAACTGAAACACTGGATAGACCTTTGTCCCGATTTGCGTGACGGACTTTCCGCTTTGGGCGGTTCTTCCCGTTCCCGCTCTTATACGCCTGCCCAAGTGCGGCTGATAGTGGCTGCACTTGGAGAGCCTTAAACTTGAGGTTGGATGGCGTAAAGGTCAGGTCGGGAATCGTAAAGGTGAGGTTGGTACACTTGGTACAGAGGTTCATCCATCCTTTCGCCTCACACACATACGCGTGCGTGAAGCGAAGTGAATGTCAGACTTTTGGTTTCCGGTAGTTTCCCTTGCCATCTACATTTTCCACCAGCCCGTGTTTCTGCATACGTTTGAGCCAGGTGGAGGCGGTTTCCGATTTGATGCCCATCTCTCCGGCTTTCTGCAGGAAAGAGGCCCGTGTGAATTCTTCTTCCATGCTGCCTACCAGCGCATCCCGGTCGGCATTGCCGCGGCTTGCCACTTCGGTGTTGGGCAGGAAGGAGAGGATATGGGTGGTATGCCGGTACAGGCTTTCGGCCAGTGAGAGTACGGCATGGAAGTCATCGGAAGCAATGAGGAGATCCCATCGGCTGACAATGTGGTCTTTCAGATTGTCTGTGGCTGTGTGAGGGTCGGGCGACACGTAAGGCGAGGCGGTGATTTCCCCTTGTTCCATTGCGCGGAGCATGGCCACCACTTCCATGATGCGGCAGATGTTGATGGCTAGACGTGCCACGCTGCTTGACATCTCGTTTCCGTTGGCCAGTCCGGAGCGTACGAAAAGCCGGGAGAAGAGCCGGTTGAATTCATCTTTCTGTCCGTCTGTAAGGTGAAGGGTGAATATTCCGTTCATGACAATGTTTTTCAGTTTGTCCTTCCATTCCATGCCCAGAGCCTTGAAGGTATCTTCAAGATCGCTGTCATTGCGGTCGAACTGATTTTGCCAATGATGTATGGCAGGCATGTAGTAGAATACTTGGCGGGAAAAGAGCCCGTTCTCAGCAGTGGGAATCAGTGGTTTCACTTGTGAGGGAGTGCCTGACAGAAGTACGGAAAGATAAGTTTTCTTTACCTCTCGGTATTCGTGGTCGGTGCGCCGGTTGTAGGACAGTCGGTCGTGGTCGAAGGCTTTGCGCATGGTGTCGCTCCAGTGTCCGTATTCCGAACCGATGGCGGTGGAGATGGTGTCGGCTTCGCTTTCGCATATCAGTCCGGTACCGTCGGAGTCCATCAGGTTTTGCAGGATGCCGGTTCCGGTGTTGTTGCCCGAGATGAGGAACATCTTGTTGAGAGGCATTACGGGAGTCTCCGTTTTTCCACGTTCCTTGCCCAGTGTGTCGTATTTTGCTTTTTCACGGCGGTAACATGCCATACTTTCGTCTACCTGCCCACGTATTTCATCGTGAATGGGCTCGGCAAGCAGGCGTACCAAGGAGAGCACTCCTTTGCCGGATGCAGGTAGGGCTACTACAAAGGTTTGCAGGCAGGGGGACATCATTTTTCCTCCGTAGGAACATCGGACGTGTTTTCCCATACTGGCACCCAATACGGTGATGGCACCCAGTAGCAGTACATCGTATTGAGCGAGGGAGGTTCCGCAGCTCATGATGCGATTCAGGGGATAAGGCCAGTGGAGGTGTTCGTCGAAAGTGGGTAATGGAGACAGTGGTTCAATGCCCGATGCGGACTCTTCCTCGCGTGCGCGTGTGTGTGAGGTAGAAGAGAGGGGTGAACTTTGTGTACCAAGTGTACCAATGGCGGGTGCGGCTTCATGCTGAATCTTCACGCCGCAAAGCTCGGCCAGATGAAAGGCGGTTCCCAGATGCACGTCGTTACGGCCGGTCTTCAGGGCATTGCTGAAGAGCTTGTCGGCTGCCCGTCGGTCGAACTTGGACGACAGGCTGCACAGACTTAAAAAATCATGCCGTCCTGCTTCTCCGCAGTCGGTGGCAATGGCAAATGCCAGTTGTATATATTCTTGATAGGTTGGAGCAATGTCTGCTCCTGCATTTCTGACTGCTTCGGCCAGAAGGTGCAATGAAGATAGTGGTTCCATCGGATTTGGTAATTTATAATTAGTAATTTGTAGTCGGTGATTTGCAATGACTCATCATTCGAAATTCACAACTTTTCTGAGCAGTGCCTTCGGGTCATGGCAGAGGAAACAGGCACGTACGAGGTCTTTCCCCGAAGTGTCCACTCCTTTTCCGGGTTGTGTGTTTTCGGTGTCATACATGCAGTGGACGTAGTTCATGGCCCATTGTATTCCTTCTGCAGGATTCTGTCCGTGAAGACAGGGAACAAACGCTTTTACGCCCCGTCCGGTGGGGCTGATGAACACCAGCGCAGGGCATAGATAGGGGTCATCGAATAGTTGTTGCCGTAAGTTTTCCGTTTCTTCTGCGGATTCAAGGTGGTCGATATCGACTACAACCAGGCCGGAGGATTCCGTGAGGCAGTCGCTCCGTCGTTGGGTGAATACGCCGCAGGGAGTGACGTAGGGTAGTGTCTGTTGTTTGAGGAATCGTGCGGTAGTTTCGTCTCCTTGTGCTGCGGCATTTCTTATGGCGAGTGTCAGTTCGGCAAGTCTCTGGTCGGAGGTGATAAGACGGTATATTTCGTCCATTGTTATTGTCTTGAACGGGGTGAGTGTGGCACTTTTTACGGTTCTTCCGGTGTTCTCGTCTTTTACCGGCGATATGGGCGGCATGAAAAGTGACATTTTGAATAGATTTTCCATTTTGTTGTTTTAAAGATTTTGTGCGAAGTTACCTCTCTTTTTTCATTAAATATTTTCCATATACGGAAAATATTTTAAATGAGAGAAACTTAAAATAACGTTTAATAACACAGACCTTTTTAATAATAACATAATACAAAATTAAGATGAATGTAAACAGTGATCACCCTATACTGGGTGCTTTATTTGAGAAGTGGCGTAAAGAGAAAGGCTTGAATATTAACACGCTTGTCAAGGAGTCTCATATTTGTACAAGTACGTATGAGAAAGTAAAAAAGGGCGAGATGCGAGACTAAGTGCCTACCAGTCACTTTTTAATTTCTACTCCATGGATTGGGAGGATGATGAAATCAGACAGATGGTGAATGAGTGGCTGGAGGAATGGCTGAAGGTGAGAAAGAGGGAATAGGAGAAGAAAATTAGTTTAATCAAAAAAGAATATGGACTATGGTGCCTTTCAGGGCACTATAGCCATACAGTGAGTGCTTACTCCTAAACCTTTTGAAGACCCATATTCATATATGATTCCTGACGAAAAATCGAAAATGATAATGGCGCTGATGGCTGCCCGTGAGCCTGACGCTGAACGCATCCGGCGTGACGAGGATGATTTCGACGGTACTCCCTAATCCCCCGGCTCCTCCTTGCCACAGCATGGTGAGGATCCTGCGCAGGAAGAGGACGTGGAAGCCAAATCAAAAGGGGCCCGTCTTTATCGCCAGGGACTTTCTTACCGTACCATGATCATCAAACGTTTCCGTAAATGTGCCTATGAGCAGATTGGGCTTATCTGGCTTTCTTGATACCCCTCTTTATCGTGAAATGTACAAATTGTCCGGCGAATCAATGCATTTGAGTCGTATGAGCCTGACCAATTGGTTGGAGAAAGGCTCTACCCTTTTCTGCATTTTGATTGCTTATCTTAAGAATACATATGGTGCCTGGTCAACAGACTGTTCAAAGTGGTTGTCTATTTTATACCATCATCTCAACATGCAAGATGCAGGGTGTGTCTGTGCTTGATTATTTCAAGAGATTTTTCAGCGAAATTGTTAAAGGACGTAGGGATTATGAACATTTATTGCCCTTGACAATCGGATTGGATTAATGACAAATGTTAAAAATCAGTATTTTTTTGACGTTATTTATTGGAGAACCGCCTTGTGGCGGCTTTCCTTGGGAGATACGTCAAAATTGGACGCTAACTCATATTTTGACTTTTCATACACAAGAACATGTAGAACAAATACACTTTTAATAAATAACTTAAAAAATGGTTGCTTTGGATTTTTGCGGAACTGAAGCGGCCGCATGTGTACGATACTTTTCAATGAACGGAAACCCCAAATGACTGTCTCCAGAACAAAAAAGAGCATAATAAATGCAAGAACAGCTTTAGTTTTTTATGCTCTCAATTTTTTATTGAGTTTCTTTTCCCGACAAGCTTTTATAGCACATTTGGGGATTGAAGTGTTAGGACTGAATACTACGGTTACCAGCTTGCTGGGTTTCTTGAATCTGGCAGAGTTGGGCATTGGCGGTGCTATTTCTTTTTCTCTCTATAGGCCATTATTTAGGAATGATATACAAACTATCAATGAAATAGTCTCTATACAAGGTTGGCTTTATCGTAAGATAGCTTTTGTTGTTATGGGAGGGGGAATCTTATTAATGTTTTTTTTCCCTCTTATTTTTTCCAAAAGTGATTTGCCTTTATGGTATGCTTATGGATCTTTTCTGGTTTTGCTAACAAGTGCCTTGCTTGGCTATTTTGTGAATTATCGCCAAATAGTATTGGTGGCCGATCAAAAAGAGTATAAGATAACTCAGAGTATTCAAAGTATCCGTCTTGTTAAAACGTCTCTTCAGATAGTTGCAATATCTTTTTTAACAAATGGTTATGTCTATTGGCTTATTATCGAACTGTTAGCAGCATTTATTACAGCTGCAGCCTTGAATGTTGTAATTAAGAAAGAATGTCCGTATTTACACACTGCTGTATCGAAGGGGAATATCTTTAAGCATAAATATCCTGAGATTATAAAAAAAACCAAGCAGCTTTTTTTTCATAAGATTGGTTCAACGGTATTGGGCGAAATAAGTCCTTTAATAATATTTGCATATTCTTCTTTGACTCTGGTAGCTATCTATGGGAATTACATGCTGATTATATCTTGTGCCTCTTTGCTTTTCTCAACGATGTTTAATAGCGTGACAGCTGGTGTTGGCAGTTTGGTAGCTGAAGGAAACCGGGACAAAATAAAAGATTTTTTTTATGAATCATTCTCAGTAAATTTCTTATTCTCAGTTACAGTATGTTTTGGTTTGTTTTGTAGCATTCACTCGTTTGTTACGTTATGGGTAGGAGAGCAATATGTGCTGGACAATGTGGTATTGTACATACTTATAGCAATTTTGTATATTCGGTTGACCCGAGCAGTAGTAGGAGCTTTCCTCTCTGCCTATGGCTTATTTCAGGATGTGTGGGCTACCTTGGTTGAAGCAGCTTTGAACATCATTTGTTCTATAATCCTGGGATATTATTGGGGGTTGACAGGGGTTGTACTGGGTGTATTTATCAGCTTGTTTCTAATGATATTTTTGTGGAAGACTTATTTTGCTCTGAAGTGGGGGATTGGGATAAAAATGCTTGATTATTTTCGATATTATATCAGACACTTGATTGTATTGGGAATAGTTACTGGTAGTCTGTTAAAGCTATTTTCTTTGTTTCCGACTGTGGATTTATCTTGGGGAAATTTTATTTTTTATTCAATGGTGAAAGTCTCATTATTTTTCATATTGATGTTTTTATGCCTTTACGCATCATGCAATGGAATGAAACAATTTGTAAAAAGACTATATAAAATTTGGTTTTAAATATATGGAACAGCAACCTCTAATTAGCATCATAGTTCCCGTGTACAATATGGAGAAATATTTGAGAAAGTGTGTAGATTCTCTGCTTGAACAGACACTCAAAGAAATTGAAGTAATCTGTGTCAATGATTGTTCTACCGATTCTTCTTTGAGCATATTGAAAGAGTATGAAGAAAAGGACAACAGAATGGTTGTCATAGATTTAAAACAGAACGTGAAACAAGGTGGTGCAAGAAATAGGGGGATAGAAAAGGCTAAAGCTCCATATTTATGTTTTGTGGATAGTGATGATTGGCTTGATTCGAAAATGTGTGAGGATTTATATCATATTGCAATCGAGAAGGATGCAGATATGGTGCGGGGGGGAATATATCAGTTTTATGGAGATAATGATATTCGGAAAGAAAAAGGTACGGAAGCAGTACTTAATGTGAGTTCGCTTTTGGATAGAAATCGCTATTACATAGCATATGGAGGACGATTATGGGGAGGGATTGTAAAGAAGGATATTTTCCTAAAAAACAAATTAACTTATCCTGAACATCTTTTCTATGAAGACAATGCTATTGGAGTGCTAATTTATTTGTTCTGCAAAAAAATAGCTTATTCTGATAAATGTTACTACTATTATCGATGTAATAATCAGTCTACCACTCGAGGTACAAATAATTATCGCTATTTTGATAGATTGGATACAGCTAAAATGTTTTTGGAAAACATGAGACGGTATGGTTTCTATGAAACATATAAGGAGGAAGTGAATTTCTATTTTATTACTTTATTCTATATTAACACAGTAATGGGAGCTATGCTGAACTTCGATCCACCTGCAACGAAATATATCAGCCAAGTTGTAAGAGAAATGAAAACTATTATTCCCCATTTCAGGCAGAATAGATATTATAAAAAGAATTGTTCAGTCAAAATGAGATTGTTTCATCAGTTGCTATCGTTGAATGTTCCGCTGACAGTTTGCTTGTGTGTTATGATTATAAAATGTAAACATTTAGTAAGAAAATAATGATGACTTAGGCTTTTTAAGCATATATGGTTAGGATGGGGAATGTTATAAACATCAATTAAAATGAAGCATTTGAAACTTTCAGTCAGGATTGCTTATAGTTGTCTGCTCAAAGCCCATCATAAGGCACTTCTTAGTTAAAAAGAAAAAAATGCCGGATTCTCTATAAAACTTATATTTCAAGCTTAGCAATATGCTACTTTAGGAAATATAAATGTTTACAAAAAGTTTTGTGCTTATGTACTATTGATGTAACTGAAAGTTGATTATAAATAGAATATATTATTCTTTGTTCATACCCGTATGTTGGCGGCAGGAGAGATGTATGGATATTCATAGAAGATAATGAGGAGAGCATTTAATAGTATTTGAGTTTTTCTATAATTGTAGTTGCGTAAAAGAATTTTATAATGAAAGATTTAGTGATACTGAGCCAAGCTCCATTGACGCCGCAAATTAAACGAAATAATTATGTGGATGCCTATTTAGAAGCAGGATATAGTGTACAATTCTGGGATCTTTCTCAAATCATACATCCTGGTATGAAATACAACGATGAGCAATCAGAACCTTATCTAAAAAGAATATTTTCTCTGTTCGAGTTAGAAGAAGAATTGAAAAAGATAAATGTTCTGAATACAATTTTTATATCTGATTTTGATGCCTTTTGGAATAATCGACATATATTTAAGCTGTTATCTAAGTATAATTGTAGCATGGTTCGCATAGATATGTATGCTAATACCAGTTTGGCTACGACATACAAGCAAAAGATATTGAAACTTTTTTCAAATCGTTTTAAAAATATTGTTCTGACAAGATTAGGGCTTCTTGGATATAAACTTTATGCGTTGATTTATCACATATCGCCTTGCCGGTACTACTGCTCTTCATCGTCTATAGTGAATAGAACTCATAAAATAAATCATCCGGATTATGAAGAGTTCCTTTTTACAGGTTCTAGTCATATAGTGGATGGTAAATATATATTATTTGTAGATACCTATTTTGGGGCACATCCCGATATGTTCTTTATATATAAAAGTAAGAAAACTTTCTCGACAGAAAAATATCAAAATATTTTAAATAAATTCTTTTCGTATTTGGAATATAAATATGAAATTCCTGTTGTGATTGCAGCTCATCCGAAATCAGACTATTCAAGCGGAAGTTTTGGAAATAGGCAAATCATTAAATATCACACAAAAGATTTGATTATGTATGCAGATAAAGTTATCATGCAATTATGTAATACGATGTCATGGGTGACTTTAGCAGATAAACCGTTTGCTTTTGTTGCTACAGATGATTATATAGCTTTGTCACATCAAAAAAGGCATTTCAATATGCTTGCTGCATTGTTTGGAAAAGAAATTTACAATATAGAACATTGTGATTTTTCTGAGGTGGCATTTTCTAAAGTATCACAAGAAATTCGCACGAAATATATTTATACGTATTTGACAGACAAAGAAATAGAACGTAAGCGGAATATTGATATTCTGAAAGACTACTACGAGTCTATGTCATAACCTTTTTGTAAATGAAATTTATACCTATTGATTATAGTAGACAGAAGGGCATTGTGCGCTTTCTTTTCGTTTTCTTGTTTTATTTTGATTTCTTTATAACGTTGTTGCCCATGTGGTCAGCTTCACCTTTGTATGCCTTTGTTTCTCCCGAGGTATTAGGTCGGATTTGGCTACTCAGTTCTTTGGGAATACTGATTGCATGTGGTTTTTTTATTTTAATAAATCAACGTCGTATTTATAATAAACTTGTAGTAGGAAGTGTTGTAATTGTATATTTATTTTATTTATTTTCCATAACAATCAATGGCTTTAAATCAGGCTCAATAGCAATTTTAGGGATACCTATTTCCTTCTTTATAATGTTTGATACTATAAAGCAATATAAATTTGGGGAAAGGCATTTGAATTTTATTTTTTATCTTCTACTGGCATGGAGTTTTACTCCTTTAATATTGTGTATAATACCTTCATTAAGGTATTCCTTTTTTCTTACACCAGAAGGAGGATACACTACATTTAGCGGCTTTGCTATACATCGTAACTTTTATGGTATCTTATTGGGAGTATTGTATTTATTGTTATGTGTAAAAAAAATGTCGTTCCTTTTAAAATTTCTATTATTAAGTATTCTATTGTTTTGCATGATTTTATCGGCCAGTAGAACAGCTATTATTTCTTGCATTGCAATTACTTGTGCTTTGATTTATTATAGTGAATCTATAAAGAAAAAAACGAAAGTCATTTTTTTTGCAGTTACAATAATACTTTCATCAGTTATTTATTGGATTTTGACAAATCCAGAGTTCTCAATGCGGGAAATAGACGAAGATTCAGGCAGGGAAGATATAATTACTGGTTTTATTGAGTTAATACAAAATAGCCCGTTTTGGGGATATGGCGAAGAAGTGACATATTATTCCAGACTATTTCCCAATGGTGCTATAGCGCATAACTTTCTATTACAAACAACGGCTAATTATGGAATATTTGTGACCTTGTCTTTTGTAATATTACTGGTCATCGTTTTTTATTATTCCCAGCCTTTTTCAAAGATTATTCTCTTATACTTAATTATTTGGGGACTAACTCAACCTTATTTTGGATTTGGTGCTTTTTCACCTCATGTTCTTATCCCCATGTTTGTAGGATATTTCTTAGATAATAATATGTCGTCAATGCAAAAAAACAGGTTTTAGAAATGAGAATATTATATTGTATTAGCTCTTTGTTTAATTCAGCCGGAATGGAACGAATCATAACAGCAAAGGCAAATGCATTGTCACAAATGGGACATGAGGTAATAATCGTTACTGCTGAACAGAGAAATCGTCCAGTTTTTTTCCCTTTGCTTTCATCGGTAACTCATCGTGATATTGCTATAAACTATACAGAGAATAAGGGCTTTTTTGCAAAATTAGTAATTTATCCTTTTAAGAGAAGAAAACATGAAAAAGCGATAACAAAAATACTTTTAGAGGTTAAGCCGGATATTTGTATTTCTACAATGGGCAATGAGTTTTTATTTTTATATAAAATAAAAGATGGAAGTAAGAAATTGCTTGAAGTACATTTCTCCAAAGGGTATAGGATGATGTATCAGAGGAGTTTCTTGTGGCGTATGATTGATTTTTATCGTTCAAAACAAGAAGAGAGAAAGGCTGCGAAATATGATAAATTTGTAGTGTTGACGCATGAAGACAAACAACTTTGGAAAGGTTTGAACAATATAACTGTTATTCCCAATTTTGTGACCTTACCTGCTGGTGATTTAAGGCCTTTGTCCATTCCCAAAGAAAATATTTTGATAGCTGTGGGGCGGTTAACTTATCAGAAAGGTTTTGATAGACTTGTTGCAGCATGTTCTTTAATCAAAAGAGAATTGGAAGGATGGAAAATTTGTATATATGGCAATGGTGAATTGAAACGAGAGTTGGAGAGCCAAATCAAGCAAGATGGTTTGTCTGATATCATTCAGATATATCCAGCCACGGATCGTATAGATTTAGTCTATCAGCAAAGTAAATGTTTGCTTTTTTCTTCCCGGTTCGAAGGTTTCGGGATGGTTTTGATAGAAGCTCTGTCTTACGGTGTTCCTTCCATCGCCTTCAGCTGTCCTTGTGGTCCACGTGATGTCATTCAGGACAATCAGAATGGGTTGTTGGTACAGGATGGAGATATCGTTGCTTTCTCAAGAGCCATAAAGAAGTTTATAAGTGATGAATCACTGCAAGAAAAATTGTCACAGGGAGCAAAGGAAAGGGCTAGATCTTTCTATCAAGAAGATGTAATGAAACAATGGAATCGGCTATTTGAGGACTTATGCAAATGATTCCTTTTTCGATATGACTTTTGGTACACCTATAGAAACTTTTTAAGTTGGTCTTCCCTAATAAAATAGTAAGTAGAATATGATTGTTGGAATTAATATGATAGCACTTCCTGCAGAAAAGGGAAGTGGAGCATTTAGATATTTTCAAATGTTGCTAAATATGCTGGGTGAATATGATTTGGTTAATGTTCATTTTATCATTTATAAACAAAAACAAATCTCTAAAAAATATATTGATGTACCTGATAATTTGGATGTAGAGTATGTTGATGTACCCACAATTGGAACAGGAATCTATCGAATTATTTTTGAACAAACGTTGTTTTACAAGTATTTGAAACCTTGTGATGTATTGTATAGTTATTGCACATCCATTCCTCTTTGGGCTGAATGTAAAAAGGCCTTTACGCTTCATGATGTGTATTATCTTACTACAAAACAACGGTATGGGTGTCTACAAAGAACGTATCTTACTTGGATTACTCGATTATATTGCGCACTATGTGATAGGGTTTTCACTGTTTCAAGATATAGCTATGAAGAAATTAAAAATTATCTAGGGGTTGATGAAACAAAATTAATACTGACATATAATTTTATTCTTCAGAACAGAAATCAGAGAATTGTGAAACCTGAATATTTTGAGGATATACATGGTCGAAGAATTCAAATGGAGAAACCTTTCTTTTTTTATGTTGGAGACCTTCAGCCAGGAAAAAATATCAAGGGGATGGTAGATGGTTTTGCTAAATATGCAAAAGGACGGTCCGATATACAACTTTTAATAGCAGGAAAATCTTCAAAATATGGAGATGCAGTAGTAAAATATATAAAGGACATGGAAAATGTGTTTTATCTTGGATATCTTTCTCGAAATGATATTAATTGGTTACAATCGAATTGTGTTGCTACTGTGCTATTGTCTTTTTGTGAAGGTTTTGGTATTCCTCCTATTGAAGGCTTTGGGTATGGGAAACCAACTTTAACATCTAATACAACAAGCTTACCTGAGGTAGTTGGTCGTGCAGGGGTTAAAGTAAATCCATATAGTATTGATGAAATAGCATTTGGCTTTAAAACTTTAGAAGAATTTAAGGAGGAATACGTGCGTTTTATTCCTGAACAACTTGCTAAATTTAATCCTTATGAGTCTGTTGAAAATTTTATGGATGCATTGGGTATTGAATATGTTTCAAAATAGCTTCTAATTATGTTACATTCTTTTTAAAAGAATTCAGCTTCTATATATTAATAAAGCTTGCATACTAAATAACTGGCTATAATTACAAGAAGTATTAGAGGAAGAGGGTAGGTCGTACTTCTGAGAAGGGCTAAGAATAGCTATGAAACCTTAAATAATTCATCTTATATAAATGTCACCCAACTATTCTGTATTGATTTCAGTCTATTATAAAGAAAGACCGATTTATCTGAAGTCTGCACTTGATAGTGTACTGAAGCAAACGCTTCCTCCTTCTGAAATCATATTGATTAAGGATGGACCTCTCACTGCTGAATTAGAAAATGTCTTATCTTCTTATGATACTAATTTGCTTAAAATTATTCCTTTGCCTAATAATTTAGGATTAAGTAAGGCACTTAATATAGGCTTAAAGCATTGCAGTTATGAGTTTGTGGCTCGGATGGATACAGATGATATTTGTTATCCATATCGTTTTGAGAAACAAGTTCTTTTTTTGCAATCACATCCTACGATAGATATTGTGGGGGCCTATGCGACTAAAATTGACGAATGTGGAAATAATCTCGAAGAGGTTATAAAGGTTCCGGTTAAACATGAAGATATTGTTCGTCTGGTCTGGACTTGTCCCATGAATCATCCTACTGTGATGTATCGAAAAAATGCTATCTTATCAGTAGGTGGGTATAAACCTGATGCCGGTCCGCGTCAGGATGATTATGATTTATGGTTTAGGTGTGCAGAAAAGGGATTGCATTTCGCCAATATTTCGGAACCATTGTTGCATTATCGTTTCTTTGCTGAAAGTGTGAGAAAAAACAGTATAGAAGTAGGTTGGTATAGAATGAAAACTGGTTTGCGCGGCTGTAGAAAACTTCATTTGTCTTTCATTGCATATATTGGAGTTTGTATTCCCTTTGTTCGTTCTCTATTGCCATATCCTTTAAATGTCTATTTTCAAGGGCTGATGAATCGCATGAATCCCCGTAAAATGAGAGAATAAATAGAGATATCTCATGGACTATTTTCGGCAAGGAATTATTGAACTGCCTTCGTCCTCGTATAAAGGCTTTGCCCCTAACCAGTAATCACTTTTCGCCCTGCATATTTTATAGAATTTTTCATGAATATACTTATTACAGGAACCCACGGCTTTGTGGGTTCCAACCTTGTTGTAGTCCTAAAGGAACGTCATAACCTTTATGGTTTGGATATTGTTACCCCTAAAAAGGAAGGGGTGATAGAGACTTTTTCTTGGGAGGATATTGTACCAACTTCTTTTCCTATGCAGAATCTTCCAAAATTTGACGCTATCATTCATTTGGCAGGCAAGGCTCACGATACGAAGAATCAGTCTGCTGCTCAAGTATATTTTGACATCAATACAGGGCTGACGCAGAAGATATTTGATTTCTTTATGGAATCGTCTGCAAAAAAGTTTGTTTTCTTCAGTTCGGTAAAGGCCGCTGCCGACAGTGTAGTGGGGAATATGCTGACAGAGGATGTGGTGCCGTCTCCGATTGGTCCTTATGGGGAGAGTAAGATAGCTGCCGAGAATTACATACTTGACAAGTTGAAAGTTGAAAATGGAAAATTGAAAGCTAATCCGTATGATGACAAAAAGGTCTATATTCTGCGTCCTTGCATGATTCATGGTCCCGGGAATAAGGGCAATCTGAATCTGCTTTATAATGTGGTGAGGAAAGGCATTCCCTGGCCTTTGGGAGCATTTGAGAACAGAAGGTCTTTTACTTCGATAGACAATCTCTGCTACGTGGTGGAAGGGCTGTTGACTAAGGAGGTGGCGAGTGGTATCTACCACATGGGAGATGACGAGGCTTTGTCTACGAATGAGCTGATAGTTTTGATGTGTGAGGCTTTGGGACGTAAACCGCATATTTGGCAAATGGACAGACGCATGATGGAGTTCTGTGCCCGTCTTGGAACATTGCTTCATTTGCCGTTGAATGCAGAGCGTCTGCGCAAGTTGACAGAGAATTATGTGGTGAGTAATGCGAAGATAAAGGCCGCCTTGGGAATTGACAGAATGCCGGTGAGGGTAGAGGAGGGGATAGTAAGAACGATAAAGTCGTTCTCACTATGAATTTGATAGAATAAGCACTATTCTATCAAATTTGTATTATTATCTATTTGTTTGAAACGTTTTTGTTTGGGTATAGATAACTTGATTAACTCAGAATTAAAAGACTCCAAATTAGATAATACGACTAATTCATTTATGCTTGCCATGTCTCTTATATTAAGGCCTTTTGATGCATATTCAGGATTTGCATCCCTCCATTCGCAGGCTGTACATCCCCATAACGCTGCATTTAATAAATCTGCTTCTTCTGCATATATTAGCCATTGTGAGTCTTTTAGCATATTGGATTGAGGAAGTATATAGCTTTTTATGGCATCAGTATGTAAGTGATAGTTTGTCTTAGATAATATGCGCTTAATTTTCCATTCTACTTTTAATGGGTCATTTTCAAACTCTTTTAAACGCTGATATTCTTTTAAAAGATATAGTTTGAAGGTGGGATTGAACCAAGAGCAGAATTCTAATGCAATATCTTTATGTGCATAGGTTCCACCATTTCTACCTGCTTTAGAGACTATTCCTATAGCATTGGTTGCTTCGATCCATTTTTGGGGAGTCATATTAAATCTATTGAGTCCGGCTTGATTTAAAAAGGTGTCGAATTCGACACCTTTAAAATCCGGATTATTTAAGATTTCCCAAGTACCTAGAAACTCAATTGTGTTTTTATTCCTCATCCAATTTCGTATGTGATCTTCTCCTTCTTTATCTTTTATGATATCTGTTAAACAGAAAAAGATAAATCTTTTTAATTTGATAATTTACTTTTAAGACATGTATTTATTGATAATTGTAATCTTATTGTTTTTAGCAGAACTTTTTTATTTTAAGGTGGCTGATAGGTGCAATATCATCGACAAGCCCAATGAGCGGAGTTCCCATACGAAAGTGACTTTGCGTGGTGGTGGGATTGTCTTCTATTTCGGCGCATTGGCTTATTTCCTGACGAGTGGTTTTGAATATCCCTTTTTTCTGCTTGCCTTGACACTGGTGACGTTCATCAGTTTCGTGGACGATATAAAATCCACCGGACAAATGACAAGACTGCTTTTTCATTTCTCTGCCATGGCCTTGATGTTTTATCAGTGGGGGCTGTTTTCCTTGTCGTGGTGGTGGATAGTCATCGCCTTGATAGTCTGCACGGGCATCATCAATGCCTACAACTTTATGGATGGCATTAACGGCATAACCGGCGGTTATTCTCTGGTTATTCTTGCTGCGTTGGCTTATGTCAATAAGGAGGTCGTGAGTTTTGTAGAAGCGGATTTCATCTATACCGTTATCTGTTCCGTCCTTGTCTTCTGTTTCTTCAATTTCCGCAAGCGTGCCAAATGCTTTGCCGGTGATGTGGGTTCAGTGAGCATTGCTTTCATCCTTCTTTTTCTGATAGGCAGGCTCATCATTGAAACGGAAGATTTCAGCTGGATAGTTCTTTTATCCGTTTATGGTGTGGATAGTGTGCTGACTATCATTCATCGCCTGATGCTTCATGAGAATATCGGTTTGCCGCATCGCAAACATCTGTATCAGATTATGGCGAATGAACTGAAGATTCCCCATGTAATGGTTTCTTCTATTTACATGGCAGTGCAGGCAATCATAATCGTAGGATATATAATGTGTTTAGGTTACGGTTATTGGTATTTGGCAGGTATCATTCTTTTGCTTTGTATTCTTTATATCTGCTTTATGAAGAAGTATTTCGGATTGCACCAATCAACGTGAGTAATGCTGAAATGATGATTAGTAAAATAATGAAAGGCGATGGAGACTAAAATCTCCATCGCCTTTCGTCTTATTTTTGAAATATAAATCGTACCTTTGTCATACACCAATCAGGTTATAATAATAACATGGAACAGATACGTAAGCTGCCGATAGGCATACAGACTTTTGATAAACTACGTGAAGGCGGTTTTCTTTATGTAGATAAAACTGCTATGATTTATCAAATAGCATCTACTTCTACTCCTTATTTCCTAAGCCGTCCCCGTCGGTTTGGCAAGAGTCTGCTCATTTCCACTTTCGAAGCTTACTTTCAAGGACGCAAAGACTTGTTTCAGGGCTTGGCCATCGAACAGTTGGAAACGAAGTGGGAACAGTATCCTGTTCTACATCTTGACTTGAATGCCCGGAAATATGAAACTGCTGCTGACCTGACGGCTATGCTTAATCAATATCTGGAGAAATGGGAGCTGCTCTATGGTCAGGAGAAGGAAGACCGTAGTCCGGAGGAGCGTTTTGCTTACGTGATAGAGCGGGCATGCACGCTGACGGGAAAGCAGGTGGTTGTGCTGATTGATGAGTATGACAAGCCATTGCTTCAGGCGGTCTTGGACGAGAACTTGCTGGATGAGTATCGGAAAATATTGAAAGCGTTCTACGGTGTCTTGAAGAGCGCTGACCGTTATCTTCGTTTTGTTTTCCTGACCGGAGTGACCAAGTTTGCGCAAGTAAGTGTATTCAGTGACTTGAACCAGCTGAATGATATCAGCATGAAGTCTCCTTACGCTGCTTTGTGTGGTATTACCAAAGAGGAGTTGGTGAAAACCTTTCTGCCGGAACTTGAGAGACTGGCTAAACGAAGAGGGATATCCTTACAAGAAGTGATTGATTTGATGGAACGTCAATATGATGGTTACCATTTTCATCCGGAAGGTGTAGGAATGTTCAATCCGTTCAGTGTATTGAATGCTTTTGATGCAGAAGAGATGGGGTACTATTGGTTTCAGACCGGCACACCTACTTACTTGGTTGACTTGCTGAAGCAGAGTGATTACGATATACGTCTATTGATAGATGGAGTGGAAGTGCTGGCTTCCGCTTTCTCTGAATATCGTGCGGAAACAAATAATCCTCTTCCGATGATTTATCAAAGTGGTTATTTGACCATAAAAGGGTATGATGATGATGTGAAGCTATACACTTTAGGCTTTCCGAATGATGAGGTACGTTACGGCTTTCTGAATTTTTTGGTACCCTATTATACCAATGTATCCAATGATGAGACTGGTTTCCACATCGCTAAATTCATGCGTGAATTGAAGAGGGGGGATGTGGAGGCGTTTATGGAGCGTCTTAAGATATTCTTCTCCGGTATTCCGTACGAGTTGAGTGATGATACGGAACGTCATTATCAAGTTATTTTTCATGTAGTGTTTACTTTGCTGGGACAGTTCATCCGGTCCGAGGTTCGCAGCAGCCGCGGCCGTGCGGACGCAGTAGTTCATACCCCTACCGCTATTTATGTTTTTGAGTTCAAACTGGACGGTACAGCCGACGCAGCTCTGAAACAAATAGATGAGAAGGGGTATCTGATTCCTTATACCTTGGATGGCAGGAAATTAGTGAAAGTAGGTGTGAACTTCAGTAAAGAAACACGGAATATTGATGAATATATTGTCGTGGAGGAATAGGAACGAATAATCCTATATACGGAAAAGGCGATGAAGATTTGATTCTTCATCGCCTTTTCCATATTATAGTATTTCATTTTATTTCTTCATCCTCAGTACCCGTATTCCCGTCCACTTATTATTGTCTTTCAGCATTTGGGACAAGGGGACTTTGGAGACGACCACTTTCTTGTCGGTAGAAGAAGCGTGTACCAACAGGAGTTTGCCATCCGCATAGAAAGCGATTCCCATGTGGGCTACGTCCAGCCCCGGAGTGTTGGTGGTGATGGCTATGATATCGCCGTCTTTAATCCACGGGAGACCATCGGCGGGAAGTTTGGCTTTGGGAAGATAGTGAATTTCCTTGCCGGACAAGGATTGTTCAATCTTCTTCATTTTGGCTATGTTCTCCGGAGAATTTGCCAGCTGCTTGTAGAGTTGGGGGTGGGAAGACATGTAGGAGATGGACAACCGTTCGGTGTCGGGACTCATGGCGCCCGTTACATCTTGAAGGAAGCCGTTGCGTACGCCATTGTTTATCCAGTCGGCAATATAATGCAGGCGGGAAGTGTACCCGTCGATTTTACCGTCACGGTAACGGATTTTTTGCAGGTTATCGGCGAAAGCGCTTTCCGAGATGTCTCCGTCGGCCAATTTGGGGGTGAGTGTCTCTGCCAGCACATATTCCACCAGCGTGGTGCAGTCTACCTCATCGCAGTTGATGACGAGTTCCTCGGGACCATCTGCCTCCAGCGTATGGGCTACGTATGGCACATCCAGATACTTTATTCCATTGCTCAACATATCTTTCCCTCTCTGGGCAGAAACGGAAGTTACCATGGCTGCGGCGCAGAGGGCGCTGAACATAAATTTAGTCATTGTTTTCATTTTTCTTTCTTTTGATTATTATTGTTCTTGAACGTAAAAAGGATGCAGCAAATTTACTACATCCTTTTTATAAAAGCTTAATCCGGAGGGATTAAATTCAATATTGCCGGATTAAATATTTATAATCCTCCTTTTTATCGAACGGAACAAGGGAGAAACCGTATTCAATGGCGTTCTCTTTGCCCGGACGAATCAGATAGGGTTCATGGGCGGTTGCGCCCCAACTGTCGTCTCCACCGACACCCATCATGCGGTAATCAATGAACAAATCGACCATCTTTTCCGGCAGAGGGTCGGTGAGGTGGCGGTGATGGGTCTTTTCGGTACGCGGAGCGCCGTTGTCAATCGTATCGCCGCTGTCCATACTTTCCAGGGGATAGTTGGAGGCGTTCAGCTCAAAGGTGCGGTCGGCGATGAGCAGCAAACCACGTTGCGTCTTATCGGTAAGGGCGCACCAATAGATGTCCGTGCGATGGTTGTTCTCCTGTGGGCGGACATACGGCTCGTACATATCCTTGACCGGGATGGCGTACTCTCCGATGAACTGGGAGGTACGGCGGTCTCGGTAATTCTCTTTCGGACCGCGACCGTAGTAGGTCAAGTCTGTAAAGCTTTCCGGCAACTGCATCCGCAGGCCCACACGCGGTATCATCGGAGCTTGGTCTCCTTCGGCCACGAACCGGTTGTCTACCTTGATGACTCCGCTGGCATATATCTTATAGGTGATGTCCCAACGGGCGTCTGTCTGTGGAAAACGGTAGGTCACCTTTATTGTCGTGGCATTGCTGCCCGGAGTCACTTGGAAACTTTCGGCTTTTGGTTCTTGATAGCTTGCCTCTTTCCAGGCTTTGAGGCGGACGGGGAGGTTGGCTCCATAATCATTGTCCGTCGGTGCACGCCAGAAGAATGGGCGGGGACCCTGACCGTTCAGTATGTACTCGTGCTTCTTGTATAAATAGGAGGTGAGCAGACCGCTTTGCTTGTCGAAGGTGGCTTTGAAGTCGGGACCGGAGAACGCCACCAAATTTCCTTCTTCCTTAGAAGTGGCGGGCTTCTGTGCCGTAGCCTCTTTCTTGTAGAAGGTATGGACGTAGGTCTGTTCGCGTGCAATGACCGTGCCGGCCGGGAGGAAAGGTTCTGCCGTCTTGATGGCTGCATAGAACTCGATGCGTACATCTCCCGTTGTCTGTTTCTCTTTGGGTATGCCGTTCAGAAAGCCGGTGGTTACCGTCTTGCCCGGTGCAGCATGGATATTTTCAATCTTGCCACGGTAGACTTCCTTCCCGTGGTCGCGGATGATGTAGTAGAAGTCGTACTTGTCGAGATTGGTGAAGGAGAAATCATTGCGGATTTTCACGGTGGAAGTCTGCTTGTCGAAGTCGAGGAACTTGATGTTCTGGTAGACTTTACCCATCTCTTCTGTCTGCGGCTTGACACTGCGGTCGGGGTATACCACGCCGTTGATGCAGAAATTGCCGTCGGAGGGAGTGCCGTTCTCGCCATAATCGCCGCCATAGGTCCAGTATTTACGGCCGTCGTCTGTCTTGGCGGCAAAGCCCTGGTCTACCCAGTCCCAGATACAGCCGCCCTGGAGGATAGGATATTTTTCGATGATATCCCAATACTCCTGGAAGTTGCCGAGGCTGTTGCCCATGGCATGGGCATATTCGCAAAGAATGAGGGGACGCGTCATCTCCTTGTTCCGGGCATACTTCTCCAGATAGGAAGGGGAAGCGTACATCGGGCAGTAGATGTCCGTATTCCATTCCAACAGTGCGCGTTCATACTGGATGGGACGGCTGTCGAGTGTCTTCAAGGTGTTGTAGGTGACGTAGAAATTCAATCCGTTCCCGGCTTCGTTGCCCAGCGACCAGATGATGACTGACGGATGGTTCTTGTCCCGTTCGTACATATTCATGGTACGGTCGAGGTGGGCATTCATGAAGAGCGGATTGTTTCCCAGCGTGCCGCCTACACGCAGGTCGTAACCCATGCCGTGGCTTTCGATATTGGCTTCGTCGATGACGTAGATACCATATTCGTCACAGAGTTCGTAGAAACGTTCCTGCTGGGGATAGTGACAGGTGCGGACGGTATTGACATTGTATCTCTTCCAAAGCTCGAAATCTTTCTTCATCAGTTCTTCGGAGACATAGTGACCGGTATTCTCGTTGTGTTCGTGATAGTTCACGCCTTTCACGAGGATAGGTTGTCCGTTTACCAACAGTTGCTTGTCCTTGATTTCCACTGTACGGAAACCTACTTTGCAGCTTGTCGCTTCAATCACATCTCCGTTCGGGCGCTTCAAGCTGACGACGAGGGTATAGAGGTTGGGCGTTTCGGCTGTCCATTGCAGGGGTTCCTGGATGGTCTTCTTGGTGAATTCCACTTCCGTTTGGTCACCGCTGACCTGAGTAGAGGACTGGGCTATCTGCTGGTCGTTCTTGTCCAGCAGGCGGTAACCAACGACAAATGGGGAATTTTGTCCGCTTTCATTGGTAAACTGCACCTTTACCTTGAGGATACCGTTCCGGTAGTTCTCATCCAAAGGAGACTCCACCTTGAAGTCCGTGAGATGGATTTGAGGCTGGGCATATAAGTAAATGTCCCGTTCGATACCACTGATGCGCCAGAAGTCCTGGCATTCCAGATAGTTGGCATCGGAAAAGCGGTGTATCTGAATGGCAATGACATTCTTCCCTTTCTTGGCAATGGCGCTGACGTTGAAACGCGCCGGAGTCTTTGCATCTTTACTCATGCCTACAAACTTGCCGTTGAGGTAGTAGAAGGCTGCCCCGCGTACGCCGTCGGCACTCAGGAAAATTTCCTTATCGTCCCAGTCTCCCGGAAGAGTGAACTCGCGGCGGTAGGTGCCGGTGGGATTCCATTCTTGGGGAACGTATGGAGGATTGGGCTTGTCCCAATAAGGAGGATAGCCCGAAGAACAGAATTCATAAGGCTGGTTCACATAGATGGGCGTACCGAATCCCTGCAACTCCCAGTTTCCGGGTACATTGATGTCCGGCCAACGGCTGGCGTCCACACGGTCCATCATGAAGTCCGTGGGGCGGTCGGCGAAGGCTTCCACGTAATGGAATTTCCATTTCCCGTTAAGGGACAAGCGGAAGGTTCCGTTTTGGCGGTCATTGATGACGGCATCAGCCTCCGTGACGTAGGAGGTGAACGTGCTGCGGGCAGGCTCCCGGTTGATGCTTGTCAGCTTGGGGTTGGTAATCTCTTCGTAGCGATTGTTCTCCTGAGCAGTCAGGGCAAAGGGAAACGCTGCGAGGCAAGTGAGTAAAAAATACTTTTTATTCATAATTGCTTTTATTTCTTTGTGGTAGGTTCAGAGACCGGGAATACGAGCCCTTCACGCAACCACTTCTCCAGTTCTTCCGTCCATTGACGCTTGTAGGTGAAGTTGTCCCGGAATCCCCAGCCATGTCCGCCGGTAGGGTAGGCATGCAGGCTGGCAGGCACTTTGTGGTCACGCAAGGCGAGGAAATAGCCAATGCCGTTGATGGGTGGCACTGCGTCGTCGTCCGAAGAAAGCATGATAAAAGCCTGCGGAGTGCGTGGGGACACTTGTCTTTCGAGGGAGTATTTTTGTTCCAGCTCCTGAGATGGATTTTCTCCGATAAGGTTCTTACGGGAACCTCCATGGGTAACGCCTTTCTGCATGGAAATCACCGGATAGAACAAGATCTGGAAGTCGGGACGGGTCTTGTCACTGCTGTATAGTGTGGCAAGCGAAGCTGCCAGATGGCCGCCGGCAGAAGCGCCCATGATGCCTACACGCTGAGGATTGACACCCCATTCGGCGGCATGTTCGCGTACCATGCGGATGGCTTGTTCGGCATCGGAAAGGGGCACTTCATGGTGCCCGTTGGGCATACGGTATTTCAGTACTGCATAGGTGATGCCTTGTGTGTTGAACCAGGGAGCCATGTCGTGTCCCTCGTGCTTCATGGCCAGCCCCCCGTAGCCGCCTCCCGGACACATGATGATGGCCATGCCGTTGGGGTGGGAGGCAGGGTACACCGTAAGGGTAGGGGTGGTGACATCGGACACCCATTCGTTATTATGGTTCTGTCCGGAATTGGTCAGTTCGTTGTTATTGGGGGCACCGTTGGGCCATAGGGGCAGTTCAACGGGCTTTTGTGCAGATAACATGGTCGTTGCAAATAGAAAAGATAAAAGTAGAATCTTTTTCATGTTCTTGGTATTTAAAAGTTATTTGGTTTTCATGGAAGCTTTGATGAGGTAGAATATCAGAATGGCATAAGCACCCAGCGCCAGCACTTCGGACCAGGTGTTCTGCAACCATGCATCGTTCACGAGGTTGATTCCTCCGAAACGCATGGCAGCACTTGCCACACCCATCAATGCACCGCCGGCAATGAAACCGGAGGCAAGCAGGGTACCTTTCTCCCCGCGTTCGGCATTGAGAGCGGCATCCTTGCTGCGGCTGGTCACGTACCAGTTGATGGCACCGCCCACTACCAACGGAACATTCAGTTCCAATGGGATGAACATACCCAATGCAAATGCCAGTGCGGGAATCTTGCAGAAGTTGAGGATGACGGCCAGCACTGCACCGATGCCGTAGAGCAGCCAGGGCGCACCCACACCGTTCATCAACGGTTCGATAACGGCCGCCATGGCATTGGCTTGCGGAGCGGCCAGCTGTCCGCTGGTGAAACCGTATGTCTTGTTCAGGATAATCATTACACCACCTACGGTAGCGGCAGAAACGATGGTTCCGAGGAACTTCCAGGTCTCCTGCTTGGCAGGCGTGCTACCCAGCCAGTAACCGATTTTCAAGTCTGTGATGAAGCCTCCCGCCATGGACAGTGCCGTACATACAACACCGCCCATCACCAGTGCCGCAACCATCCCTTCGGGACCTTTCAGCCCTACGGCTACCATGACTACGGATGCCAGGATTAATGTCATCAGCGTCATTCCGGATACGGGGTTTGTGCCCACAATCGCAATGGCATTGGCTGCCACGGTGGTGAACAGGAAAGCGATACCTGCAACAAGCAGGATAGCTACAATGGTATGTGTCAAGTTGCCCTGCATCACATCGAAGTAGAAGAAGAGAACAACCAGCAGCAGCGTGATGATGGAACCGATGGCGATAATCTTCATAGAGATGTCCCGCCGTGTGCGTTTCACACTGGCTTCCACGTTGGACTTACCTCCCATTTCCTTGGCAGCCAGTCCTACGGCACTCTTGATGATGCCCCAAGACTTGATAATGCCGATGATACCTGCCATGGCAATGCCACCGATACCGATGCTCTTGGCATAGTATTTGAAGATTTCTTCCGGAGCCATAGCGCCTATGGTTGCCGTGATTTCGGGGTTCCATTGGTTCAGTACGGAATCTCCCCAAATCATGGACATACCGGGGATGATAATCCACCATACGGCCAGTGAGCCGGCACAGATGATGGACGCGTATTTCAGTCCCACAATATAACCCAGACCGAGCACGGCAGCACCCGTATTAACCTTGAATACCAGCTTGGCTTTCTCGGCCAGCATTTCGCCGAAGCCGCATACGCGGGTAGTGAAATTCTCGTTCCACCAGCCGAAGGTTGCCACGATGAAGTCGTATAGACCTCCGATAATACCAGCCATGAGTAATGGTTTTGCCTGGCTGCCGCCCTTTTCACCGGAGACGAGCACTTGTGTGGTGGCTGTCGCCTCGGGGAAGGGATACTTGCCGTGCATGTCGCTCACGAAATATTTGCGGAAGGGGATAAGGAAGAGAATACCCAGCACACCTCCCAGCAGGGAACTGATAAAGACTTGTGCAAAGGTGACGGTGATTTCTTTCGGATAGGTCTCTTGGAGAATATAGAGTGCCGGAAGGGTGAAGATGGCACCTGCCACGATGACGCCCGAGCTGGCACCGATAGACTGGATAATGACGTTTTCGCCCAATGCGTTTTTGCGTTTGGCGGCACCCGATACGCCGACGGCAATGATGGCGATGGGGATGGCGGCTTCGAATACTTGTCCCACCTTCAGCCCCAGATAGGCGGCTGCGGCCGAAAAGAGGATGGCCATCAGAATACCCCATGTCACCGACCAGGCATTTACTTCTGAATACTTCTTATCCGGGCTCATCAGAGGGTTGTACACTTCTCCCGGTTTCAATTCACGGAACGCATTTTCCGGTAGTCCGGTAATAGGTTCTTCTTCTTGTTTCATAGGTTTTGTAGTTTTATGTTTTTCTTTAATAGACTTCAAAGAAAGCAAAAAAAAAGGAGATTTAAAAAAATCTCCTTAATTCTGTATGGTAAAATGCTTATTTGGCATCTTTAGCGGTCATGTCCCCTTCGATAAATAATCGCATGATTTCCGTTTTGGCATTGGTGCGCAGGGTAATGGATTTCTTGAAGTGTCCGGGGTATCTTCCGGTTCCATTATAAGTTACTTTCACTGTTCCTGTCTTTCCCGGTGCTATCGGTTCTTGTGAATATTCGGGAACGGTACATCCGCAGGAAGCTACAGCCTGATGGATGACAAGCGGAGCATCGCCTACGTTCGTAAACTTAAAGGTGTAGCTGACCACAGGACTGTTTTCGGAGAATGTGCCGAAGTTGTGGGTGGTCTGTTCGAATTTGATGTCTGCCTTTCCTTGTGCATAGGCATAACCGATGCTCATAACCAGCATCATCATATAAAAAACGACTTTCTTCATGTTCTTATCTTTTTTATATTTCAACGGCGCAAAGGTAACCCATTTTCATTAAAATAATGCCTATGGCGTGCGAAATTGTATTAAATCGGGCTCAAAAGGTCTCTGTACGAATGATAAGCAGGGAAAAATAGGGGAAGCGGATGGTCGCTATCCGCTTGCTGTCATTGATATACTTCTCTTCCGGAGTGCCTACATTCTCAAAATAGTGATACCGGTATTCGGGATGCAGGCGGATGCAGCGGTGAATCTCATCGGTGCATCTGGACAGCTTCATGATGACAACCGCACTGTTTTCGCTTGTCAGTTTCTCTATCTCTTCTGTCGTAGTAATGCCGGGTATCACCGTCAGCCGCTCTTCCTGGCTGGCCACATGGAGCCCGCCCAGTGCGCCGGCGGCAATGAAGGCGGGGATACCGGGGATGTGCTTCACGGGGATGCCGTCTGCCTGCAGTTTGTCATATACATAATGTATGGAAGAGTAGAATCCGGCATCTCCTTCGGCAACGATACAGACCTTCTTTCCTTGTTGCCGGAGGGTGGAGCTCTCCATATAGACCTCGTCGTAGGCGCTCAGGGCTTTTTCGCGCTGTTTGCTCATGGGGAGTGGAAAGCGGTGCACCGTGTTTTCCGGAATGTCGAGTTGCAATAGGATGTCGGCTGCGCGTGAAACTCTGTTTCCATCTTTGGCCAGTGTCTCGGGACAGAATATACAGTCGGCTGTCTGCAGGGCTTTCAAGCCTTTTACGGTAATCAGTTCCGGTTCGCCGGGACCGAGAGATACAAATATGACGGGGAACATTTGCATGAAGACATTAAAGGTTAAAAATTAAAGAACAGCAAAACGGCTACAAAAGTGGGGAAATAATCAGTAGCAAACAAGATATTCGCTATCTTTGTTATTTACTAAAACAATCTGTTTTTTATGGATTATCAACTGAACACCCGTTTGAATGGCAACATAGCCATGACTTCCAGCTACCATGAGCGTGCGTCGCTGCAACGTGACAAGACTCTGTACAAATTCATTTGGGTACAGAGCGGTACGCTGACTCTGGAAATAGACCATATCCCCATGCGCTTGGAAAAGGACGAAATCGTGACCTTGACCCCGTTGCATCACCTGGAGGTAAAAGAGGTGGACGGTGAATACCTGACGTTTGTATTCAACAGCAATTTTTATTGCATCTATGGACATGACAACGAGGTCTCTTGCAACGGACTCCTTTTTTATGGCTCTTCCAAGGTGATGAAACTGGCACTTTCTGCCGGGCAGTCTTCCAACTTGCATGACATAGTCCGCATTTTCCGGCAGGAATCGGTCATCCATGACAATCTGCAGGAGGAGATGCTGCGCATTGTCTTGAAACGTTTCATCATTACCTGCACACGCATTGCGCGCCAGCGTTTTGGGGTGGGGCAGGAGAAGGAAAAGACGTTTGACATCATCCGGCAGTATTACGTATTAGTGGACCGGCATTTCAAGGAGAAGAAGCAAGTGCAGGATTATGCCGATATTCTTTGCCGTTCTCCCAAGACACTTTCCAATCTGTTCTCGACCTGCGGGTTGCCTTCCCCTTTACGGGTGATTCATGACCGCATTGAGGCAGAAGCCATGAGATTGCTGCTGTATACCCACAAAAGCGCTAAGGAAATCAGCTCCATTCTGGGCTTCGAAGACTTGTCCGCGTTCAGCCGTTTTTTCAAGAAAATGACCGGCGAGAGTGTCTCGGACTACCGGAAAAGAGTGAAACGGGAAGAATTGCCAACTGTTGCGGAATAATTGCCATTTCGTACGTGGTGGAAAACAAGGAACTTTGCAAAAACAAAAATCAAGTCATATTACTGAAACCATTTAAAAAGTAGAACAAAGATGAAAACGAAATTGCAAAACTTGTTTATGGCTGCGTTGACGCTGGCCGCTTCCACTCAAAAGTTGGGTGTTAATTTGATTCGTGTAGCCATCCTGGTTATTTTCGTATGGATTGGTGGGTTGAAATTCTGGAATTATGAGGCTGAAGGGATTGTCCCTTTTGTGGCGAACAGCCCGTTCATGAGCTTCTTTTATACAAAGAGTGCCCCGGAGTACAAGGAGTATAAGCTGAAAGAGGGCGAGTTCAATGAGGCGAAACATCAGTGGCACGTGGAGAACAATACGTATGGTTTCTCCCACGGTCTGGGCATTCTGATTATGGCCATCGGCATCCTGACATTTCTGGGGATATTCTCTCCGAAAATCGGACTGGCGGGAGCCGCACTTGCCATTGTCATGACGATGGGTACCCTCTCTTTCCTGGTGACAACCCCTGAGGTGTGGGTGCCCGACTTGGGAAGCGAGGAGCACGGCTTTCCGTTGCTGACGGGGGCAGGGCGCTTGGTCATCAAGGATACGGCCATTCTTGCCGGTGCCATTGTCGTACTGTCTGACAGTGCAAAAAGAGTATTGAACCAATTAAGGAAATAGACGTATGAAACAGTATGATGCCATTATCATCGGATTCGGCAAAGGCGGAAAGACGCTGGCTGCCGAGTTGGCAAAACGGAAGCTGGACGTTGCCGTAGTGGAGCGTTCGGAAAAGATGTACGGAGGGACATGTATCAATATCGGTTGCATTCCCACAAAAACATTGGTGCATGCGGCAAAGCATGCGGACAAAGACGCTTCTTGGGAGGTCAAGAAGGCATACTATCGTCAGTCCATTGCAAGGAAGGAAGAGGTCGTCTCTTTCCTGCGTCAGAAGAATTATCACAATCTGGCCGACAATCCTCATATAACGGTCTATACGGGTATCGGCTCCTTTGCAGGTCCGGATGTGGTGGAAGTTGGGATGGTGGAAGGGACATTACAATTGCAAGCTCCCCGGATATTCATCAATACGGGTGCCGAAACCGTCATTCCACCGATAGAGGGGATACAAGGTAACCCACGGGTATATACCAGCACCTCCATTATGGAACTGACTGAGCTGCCGGTACAGCTCGTCATTGTAGGTGGGGGATACATCGGACTAGAATTTGCTTCCATGTATGTTTCATTCGGTTCGCAAGTCACGGTGCTCGAGGGCTCTTCCGAACTGATATCCCGGGAGGACCGGGACATTGCGGACAGTGTCCGGGAGGTATTGGAACAGAAAGGAATCGTTTTCAGGCTGAATGCACGCGTGCAGTCCGTGAAAGACTCTGACGTCATTTACCGGGATGCGGTCACGGGAGAGGAACATCAGTTACACGCAGATGCCATCCTGCTGGCTACCGGCCGGCGTCCGAATACGGCTGGCTTGAATCTGGCGGCGGCAGGTGTAGAGGTGAATGAGCGCGGTGCCATTGTGGTGGACGACTATTTGCAGACTACCAACCCCAAGATACATGCTATCGGTGATGTAAAGGGCGGTTTGCAGTTTACCTACATTTCTTTGGATGATTACCGCATTCTGCGCGAAGACCTTTTCGGGGCGGGAGAACGCAAGGTGTCCGACCGTGACCCGGTGAGCTATTCGGTATTCATCGACCCGCCGCTTTCACGCATCGGGCTGAGCGAAGCGGAAGCACGCAAGAAGGGATTGAATATAAAGGCCAACAAGCTGCCGGTAGCCGCCATTCCGCGTGCCAGGACTTTGGGCGATACGAACGGACTCTTCAAGGTGGTGGTGGACGCCGATACGGACAAGATAGTGGGATGTACGCTGTTTGGTCCGGAATCGAGCGAGGTCATCAACCTGGTGGCAATGGCTATGAAGACCGGGCAGGAATATACCTTCCTCCGTGATTTTGTCTTTACACATCCCAGCATGAGTGAAGCACTGAATGACTTGATGGGCTTTTAAAGATTATTTAGGCACAATATCCGTCAATTTGCAGGAAGAGCATTTGCGTATCTCCCCAAAAATGACGAATATTGTGCCCGAATTCTATAAACCCCAATAGTCATGACCCGGATATCTGCCATAGGCATTGCACTGCTGTGCATTTTATGCGTAACCTCTTGCGGCTTAAAATCAAGACAGACTACTACCGAATCTTCTTCCGAAACGGGCTATTCTCCGGTTACGACAGACACGGCAGCTACCATTGTACCGTGCTATGCCAAAGGCTATACGGTGAAATATCTTCCGCACCATGTCCGTCTGGTGGATATACACGACCCTCAAAAAGAAAGCAGCAGCACTTTCCACTATGCGCTGGTACCGAAAGGCATAAAGCCTGTCGGCATACCGAGCGACTATACGGTGATTGAAACGCCGGTGGAGCACGTCATGTGTATGACATCCCTGCAACTTTCCAACTTCATCCGTCTGGATGCCTGCAATTATGTGGTGGGCATCACCAGTACGCGCCATCTCTTCAACAAGGAGATGAACGACCGTTTGAAGTCCGGCGAGACCGTGAAGATTGGTATCGAAGGGAACTTTGATAATGAAGTGATAATGAGCATGAATCCGGATGTTATCTTTATCTCTCCTTTCAAGCGGGGTGGATATGATGCCATGCGGGAAATCGGTATTCCACTGGTTCCCCATTTGGGATATAAGGAGATGACCCCGTTGGGGCAGGCTGAATGGATAAAATTCATCGGCATGTTTATAGGCCGGGAAGTGGAGGCGAATGAAAAGTTTGCTGCGATAGAGAAGCGCTATAACGAATTGAAGGAGCTGGCTGCCAACGTGAAGAAGCGTCCGATGGTATTCAGCGGAGAGATACGGGGTGGCAACTGGTATGCAGTGGGAGGAAAGAGCTTTCTTGCCGAACTGTTCCGTGATGCCGGTGCGGATTATTTCTTGAAAGACGATCCCCGTTCGGGAGGTGTCACGCTGGATTTTGAAACCGTATATAGCCAGGCGGAGAGTGCCGACTATTGGCGCATTGTCAACAGCTATGACGGGACATTCACGTATGATGCCTTGAAGTCCCTCGACCCGCGTTATGCCGATTTCCGTGCGTTTCGTGAGAAGGGAGTGGTATACTGCAACATGCGTGAGAAACCCTTCTACGAAAGTATGCCCATGCAGCCCGAAATTGTATTGGAAGACTTGATACATGCTTTCCATCCCGATTTGTTGCCTGACTATAAACCGACTTACTACGAACTGCTGAAATGATAAAAAGACCCGTACTTCCGTTGATGTTGCTGACACTGGCATCTATCTTTCTTTTTTTCCTGCTGAACCTGCTTTTGGGGTCGGTTCACATTCCTCTGCGCTCCGTGTGGAACATATTGTGGGGAAATACGGATGAATCCGTTATTTGGCAGAATATTATCTGGAAGTCCCGCGTGCCCCAAGCGTTGACGGCATTGGTGGCGGGAGCAGGGCTGTCAGTCAGCGGTCTGCAGATGCAGACGGTGTTCCGCAATCCGCTGGCAGGGCCTTCGGTATTGGGCATCAGTTCAGGTGCCAGCCTGGGTGTGGCTTGTGTGGTATTGCTGTCCGGGGCGATGGGCGGTGTGGCATTGAGCCGTTTGGGGTATATGGGCGAGGTTGCCTTGTCGGTTGCCGCCATTATCGGTGCGCTGGCTGTGATGGCGCTCATTGTCTATGTCTCCCAGAAGGTGAAGGGCAACGTGACGCTGCTGATAATCGGTGTGATGATAGGCTATGTGGCAAGTGCCGTCATCGGCGTATTGAAATATTTCAGTGTGGAGGAAGATATACGTGCATATGTCATTTGGGGATTGGGTAGCTTTGCCCGTGTTTCGGGCGACCAGATGGTGCTGTTTGTCTGCATCATGGCTGTGCTGCTTCCGTTGTCCTTCCTGCTGATAAAGACGATGAATCTGTTGCTGCTGGGCGATGGCTATGCACGCAATCTGGGACTGAACATCAAGCGGGCACGCCTGCTGGTTATCTCATGCTCCGGTGTGCTGGTGGCTATTGTAACGGCCTATTGCGGTCCGATTATGTTTATCGGATTGGCGGTTCCCCATCTGTGCCGTGCCATCTTCCACTCTTCGGACCATCGGGTGTTGATGCCTGCCACATTGCTGGTAGGCGCTTCCCTGGCATTGGTCTGCAATCTGATAGCCCGTATGCCCGGCTTCGAGGGAGCTTTGCCGGTCAACTCGGTGACGGCACTGGTAGGTGCGCCGGTAGTGGCTTCTGTACTTTTTAGAAAACGGAAAGGAGAATTGAATGAATAAGGAAACCATACATATAGAGAATCTTTCCATCGGTTACCCCGGTAAGGGGGATGTGAAAGTGGTGGCAGACGGCATTTGCGCCGGAATCAACAGTGGTGAGCTGACTTGCTTGTTGGGAGCTAATGGAGTGGGGAAGTCCACGCTGCTTCGTACGTTGTCTGCCTTCCAGCCAAAACTTGGAGGAAACATATTTATTGAAGGAAAAGAGATTGGGGACTATACCGACAAGCAGCTTTCGCGCGTCATTAGTGTGGTGCTGACGGAGAAGTGCGATATACGCAATATGTCCGTCGTAGAACTGATAGGTCTGGGGCGTAGCCCCTACACCGGTTTCTGGGGAACTCTTTCGAAAGAGGACAAGACTGTGGTGGACAAATCCATCGCCCTGGTAGGCATTCCCCACCTGGCACACCGCATGGTGCATACGCTGAGTGACGGTGAACGGCAGAAGGTGATGATAGCCAAGGCGCTCGCCCAGGAAACTCCCGTCATCTATCTGGATGAACCGACAGCTTTCCTTGATTTTCCCAGTAAAGTAGAGATGATGCAACTGCTTCACCAGCTCAGCCGGCAAACGGACAAGACGATTTTCCTTTCTACTCACGACCTGGAACTGGCCCTGCAGATAGCGGACAAAATATGGCTGATGGACAAGGTGAACGGCGTAACTATCGGTACGCCCGAGGACCTTTCGTTGAACGGCAGCCTGAGCAACTTCTTTGCCCGTAAGGGTATTGCCTTTGATTTGGAAACGGGACTGTTCAGGGTAGCCAATGAATATACCTCCCAGATACGCTTGGCGGGCCACGGGCAGAAGTATGCCATGGTGCGCAAGGCACTCCAGAGAAACGGGATTCTGGCAAACCGGAATGTTGAATCGGAGATTTATATCGAAACCGGAGATTTGAAGGGAGACGGCAGCTTCGTATTCCATCGACCGGGCAAGGAGCCGGTAACAGTGTACTCCATTGAGAAATTGCTGCAAATAGTCTTGTCATTCCATTCCCTATGATGCACCATTCTGCAAAGGATAATTATGTCCACTTAACGACGACTCCGGTCCCCCGGCTGATTACGTCATTGGCTGTGCCGACCATCATCAGCATGCTGGTGACGTCCTTCTACAACATGGCAGATACCTATTTTGTGGGTAAAATAAATACCCAGTCTACGGCTGCCGTAGGTATCGTGTTTTCTGTGATGTCCATTATCCAGGCTGTGGGATTCTTCTTCGGTCATGGTTCGGGGAACTACATCTCCCGTAAGTTGGGGGCGCAGGAAACGGAGAGTGCCGAGAAGATGGCATCCACCGGCTTCTTTTTTGCCTTGTTTATCGGAGCGGCTCTGGCTGTGCTGGGATTGCTGTTCCTTACACCGCTTTCCCTTGCTTTGGGGTCGACGCCTACTATTCTTCCGTATACGGAGCGCTATTTGGGAATCATTCTGCTGGGTACTCCTTTTATGACCGCCTCATTGGTGCTGAATAACCAAATACGTTTTCAAGGTAATGCGGCGTATGCCATGGTGGGGATTGTGAGTGGGGCGGTCATCAACGTGGTGCTCGACCCTATCCTGATTTTTGTATGCGATATGGGCATATCCGGTGCCGCACTGGCCACAGTAGTCAGCCAGATATGTAGTTTCATCCTTTTGCTATATATGGGGCGCAGAGGAGGAAATATACGTATACGTTACAGAAACTTTACGCCTACACTGGCTTTCATCAAGGAAATTATTGGGGGTGGAACTCCGTCACTCACCCGGCAGGGACTGGCAAGCGTGGCAACCATTTTGCTGAACGTGGCGGCCGGTGCATATGGTGACGCAGCTATTGCAGGGATGTCCATTGTGACGCGTATCTCTATGTTTATCAATGCTTTCCTAATTGGTTTCGGGCAAGGCTTCCAACCGGTATGTGGATTCAATTATGGTGCCGGGCTGTATGCCAGAGTGCGCCAAGGATTCTGGTTCTGTGTGAAGGTAGGCTTTTTCTTTTTGCTGGTTTGTGCGGTGGCAGGTATGGGATATGCCGAGGAGATTGTCTCCATCTTCCGCAAGGGAGACCCTGCTGTTGTAGCTACCGGTGCGGCAGCATTGCGCTGGCAGTTCATCACCTATCCGTTGGGTGCATGGATTGTGGTCAGCAACATGATGCTGCAGACTATCCGCAAGCCCGTACGCGCTACGATACTTTCCTCTGCCCGTCAAGGGCTGTTCTTCATCCCCCTCATCTTCATTCTTCCTTATTTCTTAGGACTGAAAGGGGTGGAAATGTGCCAGGCGGCGTCGGACATGCTGACCTTCTTCCTCGCCATTCCATTGACCTGCGGGGTGCTGGCGGAGATGAAGAGGAAGGAGGCGGAACAACTGCAACAGCGGCAATCTTGAAGTTTCTGCGTCCCTATTCAATTTTCACGGGAACTATCGGTTGCCGCTTCACTTTATCGAGGGGAGCTGCATGGTACTCGATGCGCCCGAAGTCTATCTGTCTCAAATCAATGCTTCTGATTGTACTGTTGTACATGGTGCGATAGTAGATGATACCGTTTGTCATATCTGTGGCCGATGTCCATTGGGTGGCACTTGGAATATTGGCAGGAACCTGGCCGAGGGGAAACTCGATGCCTACGGGTATATCAAAGTTATTCAGTATCTGAAAACATTGGAGAACGGTTTCCTGTGCGGTATTCTGTGGTGGTGTAGAAGTCTGGTAGAAAGCGGCACGGATAAAGCGGGAAGGGGGAGTCACATCTCCCGGAATTCCCAAAAAGCCGCTTCCCGAACCGAAAGGGGCTATAGTCACATTGCCCAGCGATTTGCTTTCGGCACTGCCCGGGTAGAGGTTCACATAATTGTTTAAGTTGGTCATCTGCCAGTCAAAGCCGGGGGAGTTTGTCAATACTCCCAGTTTGTTTTCATAGAAACGGGGCTGTCCGTCGATGAACTCCAATACCAGTTGGCGGCCGGTCTTGTCTGCAATCCGCCAATGTACGGTGGAGGCGCGTGGGTCAATGGCTATGACCGTTACATTTTCAATAGCCTCCTTTACCTCGTCCACAGTAGAAAAGCTTCCCAACAGCCATGATACCAATTGTAAATCGGCTATGCTCGACGCTTTTCGTGTGGGGTCGTACTCCTCGTATTTGCCATATCCGGGAAAGTAGAACAGCCCGGCGGAGAGCCCGGCTTCATTCAGACCTTCGGCCACGAACTCCTTTTGCTCCACTGCCAGGCCTACGTAGCCATAGCGTGAGGTGAACTCCATGCCGGACAGACTGCCTCCGGGTGTCAGTGATTGTTGCGAATAACCGCGCGGTACGATGACGTACTGGCTGTTCAGCTCACTGCCTCCCCATTCGATGGTGCGGGCTACGACGTGCGCATTGTCTTTGGCCGTCAGGGTGATACCGGTACATGCCTCTGCTGTTTGAGGGGCGAAGGTGAGGGCTGTCATTGCAGCCAGCAGGATAGGAATTCTTTTTGCCATATTATTCAGTTTATATTGTTGAGTATCTGTTTGTATACTAAACAACTCTGTATGGCAAAATGTTCCCTTACCAGAACCGGTACCCCAGCGTAAAGAATGCGGCGAAGTTCTTGGGAAAATATCCTCCTTCTTCCGAATGACCTATCATCTGGTTTATCTGCTCATTGACTTTTACCAGTCCCACTTGTGTCTCTGCACCGATGATGAATCTTCTGTATTCAAAAGTAAGTCCCAGGGCAATACCTGCATCGAAACGGTTGTTACCCATTTTCCCGTCTACCATACTGCCGAAAGTGTCTATCTTGAACTGGTATCCTCCCTGCATACTGCTGCTGCTATAATCGTAAGTCTCACCGGAAGTCTTGCCTGCCACACCTATGGCCGCATAAGGACCGACACTCAGCGAGGCATGATAATCCTTGCCCAGATGGAGGCGGGCCGCTATCATGAGGGGGATTTGCAGATACAGTTCATGCATTTTGGCCTTGCCGATGTGGCTTATCTCGTCTTTACCGCCGATGGACACGAATTCCAATGCGGATTGCAGCACCCAGGTCTTGTTGAGGACATATTCTGCACCGACACCAGCTTTGTAAGCTATTTGGGTGTCACTACTGGAGTGTTTTCCATGAAAATGGGAGGTACCGATTCCAGCTTTTGCATGAAAGGACAGCGGGCTTTGTGCCAGACCGGTCAGTACGGTCATTGCCATACAGACGGTAATGATTATCTTCTTCTTCATGAGTAAATTTTTCCGTTTTCGGTTATGAGTAATACTGTTAGTTCGCCATTGGGCAGCAAGGGGTCACAGTGCCGGTGACAGAGCTCAATCAGTGCCTTGCCAAACTTTTCCAGCAGCTCTTCGGGAATGATGTCCCAGAGTTCGCGCGCCAGGTTCATCTGTCCGATGGCGGCAAGTGTTTCTTCGCTGCATCCCGTCTGGCGTGCCAGGTCTTGAATGAATTCCTTATTCATGGTCACTTTCTTGCTGTGGGTATCCAGATTGCCTTCGGCCAGTTTCACGGCCTTTCCCATCATCACGCCGAGGGTGACGTGCGGTACTTGCTCTTCGGCTGCTATTTTCAAGGTTTCGCCGATAAAGTTGCCGTAATGCACGAAAGCCTGGGCGGGGAGGTCGGGATAATACGCCTTGATGAAACGTTCGCTCTTTGCGCCGGAGCTGATGACGATACGAGGGTTCCGGGTTGCCTTTGCCACTTCCATGGACTTCCGGATGGAATTGATGAAGGCTTCCGAGGAGAATGGCTTCACGATGCCGGAGGTCCCGATAATGGAAATGCCTCCTTCGATACCGAGGCGGGGATTGAAGGTGCGTTTGGCTATTTCTTCTCCACCGGGGATGGAGATGGTAATGAGAATAGGATTGGGCTGTTTGGCAATATGGAGGCGTTCAAGCCATAGCTTGACGTTCTTCTTTATCATTTCGCGTGGGGTGTCGTTGATGGCAGAGCTACCGAGCTCAAGTCCCAGACCGGGCATGGTGACGACACCTACGCCTTCGCCGCCGCAGACGATGATGTTGTAGTCGTCCTGGGGAGTGTCTTCCGGCAGCGGGTCGTCTATGCGGAAAGGTATGGCTATATTGGCCACAACTTTCATTCCGTTGGTGATGTCCGGGTCGTCGCCGGCATCCTTGATGACGGTAGCGCTTGTCTCGAACATGCCGTCACCGTTTTCCAGAAGGTCGGAGTGGGGAATATGGTGCTGAGGCTCTACGGGAACCTGGATGGTTTCTCCGTTGGGAAGAACTACCGGAAATTCCGTAGGACGCTTTTTGAAGTAGATATTGAATACATCCCAGGTGGCGGCTACGGCGGCAGCGGCGGCACATGTTCCGGTGGTCAGTCCGCTGCGCAGGGGGAAGAAGTCGGGTAAATGTTTCTCGATTATGCGGCGCAGGCCATGCTCGCCGTTTACACAGATAAACTTGTCGGATGTCTTGGGGCGGCAGATGGCAAAGATGCGTATACCCAGTTGCCGGGCAGCTTCCACCTTTTCGCAGAATCCGCCCGATATCCCGCTTTCTTTGAGGAGGATGGCTTCGGGATGAAGCTGTTTCATCAGGACTTGCTCGTCTTCTCCGGGCGTGTAGTAGTAGAGGTTCTTCTCGGAGAAACCTTGTTCCCGGGCGAGCTTGCGCGAGCTGTCACGGTCGAGGATGCGGAAGTAACAGCAGGCATTCTGCCACAAAGGCTTCAGCTTACCTATGGTCTGTACGCCGGTCAGTGCAAGTAAGATGAAAATCTTTTCTTTCTGTATCTTCTCGATGGCATCGTCATAATCCCTGCACCAGGTGATGTGTTCTTCATCGCGTTTCGGGAAGATACGCTCGAAACGGATGACGGGGATATTCGATTCCACGGAGACTTGTTCCAGAGTCTCATGCAGCTGTGTGGCAAAGGGGTGCGCGGCGTCTATCAGCAGCTTTATGTGATGCTGTGCACAGAATGTTTCTATTTCTATTGCATCCATCGCGCCTTGCAGGCGGATGCCATTATGCAGAAGTACGTCCTGCTCATCCCCTTTGGTAGAATAGTAGAAAGTTTTTCCGGCTTCTTCAAGGGTTTGGATGGCTATGCGTCCTTCGGTGGTTCCGCCAAATATTAATATCATGTTTGAATGTTTATGGGTGATTAATCGTTGATTTATTTCCGGTACAGATGCTTGAACTCGTGTGCATAGAGCCGTGACAGACCTTCACGGTTGCCGATGGCTTCGCCTACGACAATCATGGTTGTCAAGGTGAGGTTATTTTCCTTCACTATTCTGGCAAGGTCTTTGAGTTCCCCCCTGAATATTTGTTCGTCTTTCCATGTCAAGTGGTAGCAGACAGCTACGGGGGTAGTTTCCGGATATTCCTGCAACAGTTCTTCCTGCACCTGCTTCGCAATGCTTGCACTGAGGAAGATGCACATGGTACTTTGTGAGCGTGCCATGAGATGTAGCTTTTCGCGTTCGGGCATGGGCGTACGTCCTTCGCCGCGTGTTAGGATGATGCTTTGCACTTTTTCCGGAATGGTGAACTGCGACTTCAAGGCAGCTGCCGCCGCCTGGAAGGAGGATATGCCGGGGGTGATGTGGTAGCTCATACCGTGCTGGTCAAAGTAGTTCATTTGTTCCTGAATGGCACCATAGATACAAGGGTCACCCGTATGCAGGCGTACGATGAATTTTCCCTTGTCATAGAACTTCTTCATCACTTCAAATTGTTCTTCCAAATCCATGGAAGCGGAGCTGAGTACGGTAGCCCCGGCCTTGGCACAGAGAGTCAGCTCCCTGGGAACGAGACTGCCGGCATACAGAATGAGGTCGGCGCGTTCCAGCATTTGGCGTCCGCGTACGGAAACCAGGTCCGGGTCGCCCGGGCCGGCACCCACTATTTCGATGTGGCCCTGGCGCACAGTTCTTATGTCGAGGGCGGCGGCCACGGTATAGTTCTCTCCTTTCTTCTTGGGCACCAGCAGCCGGGAGTTGTTTGCACTCAGTAAGGCGGCGGCTTCGCTGACGCTGGGGGTACCCATGTGCTTCATGACGGTTTTGCTGGGATGGGGCACCTCTATCTCTGTCAGTTCCTCGGCTGTATAGAAGTAGACCGGGAACTTCTTTTGGAGCGCTTTCACTACCGGTTCGTCACTTTTGGCTTTAATCGTGGAGATGGAGGCGATGCTTTGGGGCATGATACCGTATTCCTTCAGCGTGTTCATAATCTCTTTCTCCACTTTCCGCACGGGACCTGCCAGCCGGGCAAGGCCGATGCCGAGGTGTACGACACAGGGCACGTAGCATATCATAGGCATTTCCGGGAAGTTGGGGACTTGGGGAGATACGCACAGAATCAGTTTGAAGCGTGAAGGTTTAATGTCCTGCACCCGGTAGAATACTTCTACATGAGGCGGCAGGTGCGCCTCCATCCAGTCCGTACCTTCATTGCGCACCGTGAGCAGCAGGGCGGTGGGCTTGCCGGAAACGAAGAGGCTGATATGCTCGTTCATGCATACTCTTTTTTTCTCTTCGGGCGTCTTGGCAAGTTCTGCCAACAGGAGGGTGGAGGGCTCGGCGTTGATGACCGGAAACCACCCGAAACGTTGGGGCAGGGTATCGAGTCCCCATAGACCGGTGCAGTCGCTTTGCGTGGTGACTACCGGTTCGGCCCCGAGGATATTCGCTACCTGGTGGGTCAGTTCGTTGGCTCCTCCGATGTGTCCGGAAAGTACGGAGATGGCAAATTTACCGGTACTGTCCACGCAAACCACGGCAGGGTCGGTATATTTGTTCTTCACGCAAGGAGCGATGGTGCGGACACAGATTCCCATGGCGCCAATGAAGACAAAGGCATCATAGCGGTTGAAGTTTTCCGCTGTGAATTTGCCGGCGGATTCTATATGTGTGCATCCCTCTTCGTGCCTGAGGGTGAAGATTTCGGAGTCGGGAAGTTCGTTGAGTAGTGATTGGGCTATGCTCAAACCGGCTTCGGAGATTAGAATAATAGCTGTTTTCATAATGGGTATGTTTAAGAAAGCGTGGCTTTCATAATTTCAATGGGGTTATATTCGTTCAAGGCGATATGGGTGGAAGGGTGGAGCACCATTCCGTTCCGCTCGATTCCTCGGCAGAACGCCTCCTTGCTTTCTGCCGATACGGAGTTGAAGACGATGCAGCCTTCGGGGTGCAGCACTTGTTTCACTTTCTCTATCATTTCCTCCAGATGTCCGCCGTGTCCACCGATGAAGACGGCATCGGGGCGGGCAAAGGGAGTGAGGTCGGTGTGCAGGAAATCTCCGGTTACCGCCGTAATGCCCGGTGCGCCGAAGCGGCGGGAGTTGGTGTCCATCAGCTCTTTTCCTTCGGGGCGTATCTCGAAGGAGATGACGGCGAGATGAGGAAATTGCAGGCGGGCTTCGATGGAGACGGAACCGGTACAGAAACCGATGTCCCAGAAGACGCGGCGGCGGTTCAGTTCCAATGCCTGCAGGGTGAGCAGGCGGATGGGAGCCTTGGTTATCATGCGGGCGCGTCCGTCAAGATGTGCAAACTCTTCATCGGGGATGCCGAAGGGACGGACTGGAAAGTCTGGGGCTTCGCTACCGTGCAGGGAGTTTGTGCGGCATTGTCCGAGATGGCTGTCCAGCAGCAGGCAGTTGGGATGTTCGAAGTCACCGGAAACCGCTTCCTGGGGTGTCATCCGGCGTATGCGTTCCTTTTCGGGATTGCCGAGATGCTCGCCGATGTATAGTGTGTAGTGGGAGTACCCGTATTCCAGCATGCGGGCGGCAATGGTGACCGGGGTATGTTCGCGGTCGGTGAGGATGCCTATTTTGGGTGCATGCTCTATGAGGGCACGGTCGAACTCCTGCCACGGGCGTCCTGTCAGGGAGACGGTGCGCATGTCGTCATACGGCATGACGAGGCGGTGTGCCAATGTCTGCAAGGAATTGAAAGCGGGATAGAGCAGAATGTCTGCCTCGGGAAGCTTACGCTTTATGGTATTGGCAAAACCGAAGAATAACGGGTCGCCGGACGCGAATACAATGATGGAGTCGTCCGTAGCCGTCTCTTCGAAGCGGGTAAATATTTCTTCATAATGGGAAAAGACGTGGTCCAGCGGTACGGTGATGGAAATCCATTCGGCCCCGGCAGGCAGCAGAGGACCGACAATCTCCTTATGCCGTATGCCGCCGGAGAAGACCTTCCCCTTCCGTATCTGTGCCAGTGCTTCCGGTGGAAAGAAGGGGGAACGGTTGTCATCCATTCCTATGATTATAAATCTGTGTTTCATTCAATGAGTAATCTTATGAAAATATCAAGTAATGTAAGGGGGCATAACAAGTAATGTTATCGGTCGTAACAAGTAATGTTATGGAATGTCTTTTTTCACTTACACATCCCTGCCCGGGCGCAACTGCTCCGCATCGTTGTAGCACAGCACGGAGTTCACCAGCGTGGCAGCTAAGTTACTGCCTCCCTTACGTCCTTCTACGATAATCTTGGGTATTTCCGTAAAGGGTTTCACCATGTGTTTGGACTCCTGCACATGCACAAAGCCTACCGGTGCGGCAACAATGCCCGCCGGATGTGCCTTGCCCTTACGTATCAGGTCGCAGAGTTCCATAAGTGCCGTAGGTGCATTGCCGAATACAAAGAAAGCATCGGGATGCTCCTCCACAGCCAGGCGGATGCCTGCCTGGGTACGGGTGATGCCTTTCTCTGCAGCCATCGTCGCCGTGCGCGGGTCGCCGAGGTAACATTTCACCTCTATGCCCAGCCGCTGCAAAGCTCCTTTGCGGATACCGCTGGCTGCCATCGTGACGTCTGTGACAATCGTCTTGATTCCGCCTTTCTCGATGACTTGATACAAGGAAGCCACGGCACCTTCGTCCGTATGCAGCAGATGCTCCATTTCAAAATCGGCGGTGGTATGTATGGCATGGAGTAAAGCCCATTTATGGTCGAGGGGAATATGCTTGTTCTTCAGTTCCTTTTCGATGGTACGGAAACTACGAATCATGATGTCTTGCCCGATGCCCGTGGCTTCGGTATTCGTGTCCCGGTAATAGCCGCGCGGAGTGATGAAGGCTCCGTTCCATTCGTAGGACTGTGAGTTGCCTATCAATACGACTGTAAACATATCCACCTCTTCGGGATTGAAATCTCCCAGTGTGGTGATGTGTACCGCTTGTTCCGGGCGTCCTGCCTGGCGCACATATCCCACGGGCGTTTCCGGTGAGCGTCCTTCCTGCAGAAAGAGTTCTTTCAAGCGGTAAAGCTGCCAGTAGCGTCCTTCACTTTTGGGGTTGTAGACTGCCGTCACGAAGTCGGCGGCAGCGGCTGCGGTGATACGTCTTTCAATACGTTCCCAGGGAGTCATCAGGTCTGAAAGGGAGATGACGCAGAAGTCATGTCCCACGGGAGCTCCCAGCAGTGAGGCTGCCTTTTGGAAAGCGCTGATGCCCGGCAGCGAAACGATTTCCACGTTGCTGTTCCTTTCCCGCTTCATCTCGTAGACAAGCGGCGTCATACCATAGATGCCCGCATCCCCGGAACTGATGACGCAGACCGTCTTTCCCTGCTCTGCCAGCTCGAAAGCCTGCTCGGCACGGGCGCGCTCACGCTTCATGCCGGTATCTATGCATGTTGTTGAGGGGTGGAGATAAGGGATTACAAATTGGAAATAATACTTATATCCCACCACTACATCTGATTCTTGCAAAGCGGAAATTACGGCGGGAGTTATATCCGATTCATTGCCCGGTCCGATGCCGGCAACAATTATTTTGGGGTGTTTCATATCCATATGTTCTATTGGCATACAAAGATAGAACTTATATTTGATGAAACCGAAAAAACTCTGTGCTAATCCGCGTAATCTGTGGTGAAACTTTATTGTCTAAACCTGCAAGTGCCGGTATTCGCTCGGAGTATAGCCTACGTTCTTCTTGAACACGCGGTTGAAGTGCTGCGAATACTGGTATCCCAGTTCATAGGCAATCTGGCTGACTGTCTTCCCGCTTCCTATAATCATTTCTTTGGCCAGGTCGATGATTTTGTTCTGGATATATTCCTGCGCCGTCTTTCCGGTTTCCTTCTTCACCAAATCTCCGAAATAGTTGGAGGAGAGGAACACTTTGTCTGCGAAGTATTTCACGGAAGGCAGTCCTTCGGTCTGCGGTTTGTCGCTCTGGAAATAGTCGTCTATCAGTGCTTCGAATTTCATCAGGATATCTTTGTTGGCTGCCGAGCGGGTGATGAACTGGCGTTCGTAGAAACGCATGCAGTAGTCCAGCAGCAGTTCGATGTTGCGTGCAATCAGACCCTTGCTGTGCTTGTCGATGGGGCGTTGGATTTCCATCTTAATCTTCTTCAGACAGTCGAGGAAGATTTCTTTCTCGTCTTCGGACAAATGCAGTGCCTCGGTAGAGGAATAGGAAAAGAAGGAATACTGCTTTATTCCCTGTCCCAGCGAGGTGCCTTTTATCAAGTCGGGGTGGAACAGCAGGCCGGAGGCGCTGGGCTGCATACCTTCCAGCATGTTGACCTCGGTCACCTGGCCCGGGGCGAAGCTGGTTACTGTGCCTTCCTGGTAATCGTAAAACTGTTTTCCATAGCGTATATCTCCGCATTTGGTGTTTTTGAGGAAAAGGGCGTATACGCCATAGTTCAACGTGAAATGCCTGGGATATCCGGTAGCTTCGGACAAGTCGACTACGCTGACCAGCGGGTGCAGGGTTTCGAGACCGAACATCTTGTTGTATTGGTCTACTGCATTGAGCTTGATTACTTCTTCCATAAACGTTCCTGTTAGTTTTGTACAAATGTAGAGAATAATCCGGAAAGTACCATATCGCAGGAGGAGGAATCCGTAATATGGTTACAAATGTCCGTAATCTGTGTACATTGAAAAGAGCTACACCCTTTGTCCGGGATGGTGTAGCCATCCGGAGCAAAGGGTGTAGCCTTGGTATGTAAAAGGTGTAACCCTTTTACGCTTGCTGGTTATCAATCTTTTAGCATAGCTTTGATGTGTTCCATATAGAGCTGGCGGATGGCTTTGTTTTCGCCCAGTCCCTGCATGCGTACATTCACTTGATAGCCTTGCTTTTCAAGTTCCGTCTTCCACACGCCGGCAATGTCTTCCTTGGTATGGTTGCCGCATACCAACAGCAACGGAACCAATGTCACGCTCTTGGGGCGTGTCTCTTTCAGTTGCAGCAGGGTTGCGTCCAGGGTAGGATATCCTTCAATGGTGCTGACGTGGAAGTTCTTCAGTCCATGGGCTTTCATCATGAAGTCGAGCATGGCGTAAGTAGCCGTGCTGGGTAGCTGGTTGCCGTGCCCCACATAGACAATGTCTTCTTTCTTTTCCGGCTGTTCGGCGGTCAGTATACCGATTACCTTCTCGCAGTCTTCGACGGAGTAGAGCAGGGGATTTCCCACTTTTATCTCCTTGAAGAAGGGACGGAGCTTGTCTGCATCCCTGCGGACGGAGGTCATCTCACTGCCTTCTATCAAGGTGGTGCTCTGGACGTAGATGGTCCGGTAGCCTTCGGCGCGAAGTTTCAGCAGTGCATCTGTAGGGCTGTCTTTGTACACACCCTCCTTGGCAAGTCTTTTTCGTACAATCGGCGAGATGTATGCTTCGCGCACTGTAAACTGCGGAAAGGCTTCTTGTGCCTCACGGGTCACGACGTCGAGCGTCAAGGCACGTGTCTGAGGGTCCGAACTGCCATAATGGGTGATGAGCAGAGCCGCCTTCTCCTCTTGTTGTGCGGAGGAGAAGAGGCTGATGCCGAGTAAATAGAGAGTGATGAAAAAATGTTTCATAATTGTTGTTGTTTCTAAAAGCGTTATGGAGAAATTATTTTAGTCTGAGTGCCAGGCTGACTACTACCGAACGTCCCGGGGAATACAAGGCGAAGTTCTTGTTCAGCGGGCGGTTGTCCTTCTTGTTGAAGATATTGTCTATGCCGATGCCCGGTTCGATGACAAAGTTGCGGAAGCCGTCGAAGGTATGGCGGGTATTGAGGTTCCAGATGCCGTAGCCCGGAGCATTGCCGTCCGCGTCACCCGGATAATAGACTTTGCTTTGCAGACGACCGTTCAAGTTGAGGTTCAAGGTATAGTCGCTCCAGCTGTGTGTATAGTTTCCGGTGATGGTGGCTGTATGGCGTATGCTGCGTTCGATGTTTTGCCATTCGCCTCCTTCGTTCAGACCGCGTCCATAGGCGTAGGTATAGTTTCCGGCCAGGGTGAAGCCCGGGAACAGATTGCCGTTCAAGTTCACTTCAAAGCCTTTGACGGTAGCTTTCTCGAAATTGAAGTAGTTCTTGACACTTAGGTTTTTCGTGGATGAAAGGTCACCGATTTCGGGGAACTCTTCACGCAACTGGTTCTGCTCTGCTTCCGGTAGGTCATCGAATTTAGTGGATTTGGAAGTTACCATGTTCTTTACATAGTTCAGGTAACCAGTGACGGAAGCACTGAAACGGTTGGTGCGGTATTCCATGTTGATGGAGTAATAGTTGCTGCGTTCGGGGTCGAGGTTCTCGTCACCCAATGAGATGGTGGCTCGTGTACCCATTGTCTTCTTGAACATGTGGTAGTAGAGCTCGTCGATTCCCGGAGCGCGGAATCCGGCAGCATAGGTGGCACGTACATTGAAGTTGCCTATGTTGTACATGGCTGCCACTTTGGGGGTGAAGCGTCCACCCGTCTGTTCGTGATGGTCGTAGCGTACACCCACAACACCGGTCAGATGGTTCCATAGCTTCACTTCATGCTGGCCGTAGGCTGATGTCGTATAGACACTTTTGTCCAAATCAGAGTCGGGACGGCGGAGCACTTCACGGCGATAGTCCACACCGAACACCGTAGTGCTGTTGGTTGTAAAACCGAAGATACCTTTCAACTCGGCATCATGGAATTTCTGAAGCTTGGTAAGCGCATACTGTCCGGGCAGGTATCCGCTGTTTTCTATCAGGTATTTGTAGCGTGATGCGTAATTGTTTCCTGAATAGTCGAACTGGATAACGTTGCGTTTACTCAGTTTGTATTTGGCGCCTGCCCCCCAGTTGTAACCTTCGTAGGTAGTGTTGTACTTGCTTCCGCCGGTGATGTCTTCGCGTTCTACCGGACGTTCGAGTCCGCGGTTATAGTATCCACCGTTGGCATAGAAGGAAAGCTGGTCCGTAGCATCATAGGTAAACTTCTGCGAAAAGTTATTCGAGCTGTAGCCCAGGGAGAGCGGGGCAATCGTTTCGATGATGTCTTCTCCATCTTCTGTCAGATGGCTGTTTTGCCAACCGTCGGAGTGGTCGTATTTATAGGAAGTATAGGACCCTATTTTTCCTTGGGCGATGTCCAGATTCAAGCCTTGGGAGAATTGATTCTTTCTCGTATAGCTGCTATTGCTGCTGAAGGCTACCACATCTTTAGGCTCGTTGGTAATGATATTGATTACACCGCCGATGGCATCCGAACCATAAAGGGAAGAAGCGGCTCCGTTCAGTACCTCGATGCGTTTGACGCGGGTCATGTCTATTTGGTTGAGGTCGATGTTACCGGTAATGTCTCCCGTGACCTTGCGTCCGTTGACCAATATCAGCACGTGCTTGTTGGAGAGTCCGTTCATCATCAGATAGGACCCCATTGCGTTCGGACGGAAGGAGAGCGAGGGTACCATCATGGTCAAGGCCTGCTGGAAGTCGGTGATACCGGCACGCTTTATCTCGTTGGCAGTGATAACCGATACCGGAGACGGAGTGTTCTTCAGTCGCTGATGTGTACCCGTACCCGTTACTACGACCGGGTTCAACTCGTGAGTTTTCTTGGTCATATCGTCGCTGTCACCTTTTTCTGCTTGTGCATAGGCACCGGTGGCGATGATTCCTCCCATAAGGAGAGCTGTGAGAAGTCTTTGCTTTATCATATATTGTTTTATTTTATATAACGCTGCAAATGTACATACCATTATCGGAGGGTGAAATACTTAATAGTTGTTATACTGCGATGGCCAAATAGCTATTAATAGGTACTGTATTCCCTTATTCCGGCACATAGATAATCTCTCCATTTTCAAGCTGATAGGCAACTCCCACTTTCTTTCCTCTTTTACCGGAGGTCTTTGGGTCTTCGCTGGGAGTGTATTTCTTGATTTCCTGCCCTTCTTTGGTAATGATTTCCATATTTTCCTTTCCGGGATTCTTCACCATGGTGAAGTCTTCTTTGGAAAACATCTCCGTCATATTGAAGCGGGAGACGAGAGCCACCATCAAGGCTACGGCAAAGACCATCGCTACGTCAAAAAGATTGGCTACCGTACCCATGGGGTCGGAGTCCGAATCGCTGTGCAGTAATCTGTTTCTCTTACTCTTCATAGTTTTCGTATCGTTAGTCCGTTATTCCTTTTCGGCCGTTTGGCGGCTTATCACTTTGTACAGATATTCCAAGTCGTTCATTTCGCGGGCATACCAGCGTTGTTTCACTTGCAGGGTAATGATGCCGACAGCAGCAATGACCAAACCTACCACTGTAGTGGCAAAAGCCACCTGCATATTGTAGGCCATGGAGGAGATGTCTCCTTGTGCCAGCCCCACCAGTGCGGGACCCATCGGGATGAGGGTACCCATCAGTCCCAACATAGGACCCAGCTTGATGAAAGTACGCGAACGTCCCAACTCCTTCTCGGCTTCCACTTCATAATTGGCAAGCAGGTGTTCGCAGTAGGCGTCGTCATCCCGGTGTGCGGACAATTTGGACATGCTGCGGAGGAGAGGGGAGTTGCCTGCCGATGGGAGTTGCTGCAGCAGTCCGTCTATATTCTCTGGGGTAATGTTCTCCAGTGTTTCAGCGAATTGCTTCTGTAATTTCATCCGTTGATAGAATTCCCCGAAGAAACCTCCCGCAAGGAGAATGGCACGTAGAAAGAATAGCAGCAGCAGGACTATGACGGGAACCAGCAGCCCGTTCGAAATCCAGAACAGTGTGTTTGAGATTGTTTCCATATATCTTTTTAGTTTTTAATTCTTTAATTCGTTTCAATAGCCCGTGGCAATGATGCTCAATATAACAATGAAAATATTGACAATGAACAATACTTCCAAGCGCAGCGGCTTGTCACCGATAGCATATCGCAGCAAATGGCTACCGGCACCGACTGCAAAGAAAGTAACACCGGCTGCTATCCATGAGAGACTGCCGAAATCTATTCCGGGAAAAGTGAAAAGCAGCAGTGCCAGGACATAGCATATTACTCCGCCTATCAGTATGCCGGGGTATAACTTCAGGAAGAGGGTGACCGCTTGTTTGAAGGCCGTGTTGCGGGTACGCATTTTTGCGAAACAGTCGAAACAGAAAGTTATCATTATGGCGGCTTCCAGAGTGACACATACCGACAAGTTCAACATCTGTGGACGGGAGGCAAAGAAAGCTGCCACCACGGTCTTGGACTGTTCCGTCATCCATGGAGTCACCAGCCACGCAAAAAAGGCACAGCCTGCGGCAACCGTCCACATTCCCCAGCGTGGATAGAACCCCACCTTTAATAGAAAATTGAGGGCGATGAATAGGGCTAACAGATGAATGACGTATTCCATAATACTCTGTTTCTATTTATTCTTTTTTTCTTTTCTTCAACAGTACGACCAGTCCGATGAAGGTGATGACGACAAGACTGCCTGCAACCACTCCGTTCACCCTGTTCTTACGTACCGTTTGTTCGGAAGTCAGTTTGTGTTCTTTCAGTACGACATCCTTGCCATCGGTTGCGGATGCTTCGTGTACCTCCTTCATGTTCTGGGTATAGGTCTGCTTCTCGCTATTATCCAACTGGTCGGCAACGAACGACTGTAGCTTGTCATTGTCGCAAACGAATTCGGTACAAGCGGCACCTTTTTCGCGTGTGATTTGTGCATGCAGGGAAGCAGTGGTTTTCAGTTGCTCATCAGATGCTTTCCAGTAACCTTTGCGGGCGCTTTCCAGCATGACGGCTGTCATAGCCTGGAATGCGGCGGGATTGACGCGGAGGAAGTACTCGTGAATGCCCAGCTTATTCTCATCCTTTATATACATTCTATACAAGTCATTGAACAGTTCTTTGTCCATGGCCGACGGACGCATGACGTGCCAGCCGAAGATGTTGCGGAAGATTTCGCCGAACATCTGCGCCGAACCTTCCCCGCCTTTCATCCGCTCTTGTATAAAGGTAGGGTTCAAGATGGTGGAACGTGTCTCTACGGCAATGGCCTCTTTGGCATCCTGCATGCGGCGGTTGGTCCGGTTGCGGTAGTCTGCCATATAGGCATCCGGTTCCTTGCTGGTCACGGTTTTGACGGTGAGCGAGAGTCCACCCGTAAATTCGTATACATGATCCAGGGAGATGGGGCCCCATGTGTTACTTTGACGGGGCTGGATGACAACATCCGTTTCGGACAGTGCCGAGGCAAACAAACCTTCCTGGACGTCTCCCCAATTTTCGTCGTCCCCATAAGAGGCACCCATATTGTTGAGGTATCCTTCGGCTATCTCCTTTTCGCTTTCCCACGAGCCGCTGTGCTCGGTATAGGCCATCATACCGGTACTGTATCCGCTGTTGACCGGTCCGAATACACGCATCACAGACATTTCACGGGCACGTTTGGGGGAAGTTCCCTTTTCTACCAGTAATTTTTCCTGCAACAGTGTACCCGATGCCACATAGTTGGGATAGGTCTCATCTCCGGCTTCCGATGTCAGACGTATAGCATCGGTCAGTAACTTCAAGCGGGAACCGGCTATGTCGCGTAGCTGTCCGGACACTTGTACCAGCACATTGATGCGCGGACGCCCCAGTTCTTCACTGGGCACCAGTTTCAGGTCAACCACTCTGCCTTGGGCGTCGCGTACGGGTTCTACTCCCAGCATCCAGAATACCTGGGCCAGCGTAGCTCCTTCCGTATTGATGAATTCGCCTGCCCAGAAGGTATAGCTTACTTTCCGGGGATATTCGCCGTGCTTGCTGATGTACTGTTTTAAAGTCGCTTCTGCCAATCGCTTTCCATCTTCCCAAGCCCTTGGGTTGGGAGTATTCTCGGCGTTGATGCTGTACATGTTGCGTCCGGTGGGCAGAACGTTCGGGTTCAGTACGGGGTCACCTCCCGGCGCAGGGAATACGGTTCCTCCGCTGAGTGCACGCACCATGGCATTCTGTTCGTTGACGGGGGAGGCAAGCAACTGTTCGCGATAGAGTAGGGCGGGGCGAAGCTCCGGTGCTACAGATGCAGTATCCTTGGGTGGATTCTGGAGTAAGGCGGTCAGCCTTTTCCTGGCGGCAGGCAAGTAGTGGTGGGCTATATAGGTGAAGTCTTGCAACTGCTCTGTGGTGATTTTGCCTTTATCGCGGTCCTTGCGGGCCGTTTCGTATGCCAGCGGGTCGGCAGCGACGGCGAGAGTGGTAGTCAGCAGGTCGCGGTCAGAATAAGGCTCGTTCATGGTGTAGTACGCACCCAGTATCTTTTCGTTGGCTATCTCTTCGGTGAAGGCATCCAGACGTTCCAACTCCTTGGTTGTGTAGGGGTCACTGGAGATGGAGTCGAGGTTGAGGTCGCGATGCAGTCCCAGACGCATGGCTTCTTTTTTGATACTTATTCCTAGGGTTCGGTGTTTTTCGGTACCTTCGTCCAGCACTTTGTGAATATCTTCGAGCAAGGCCGAATAGCGTTGGCGCATACCGCTCTCCACGTAGGGCGGAGTGAGATGGGTGACCAGTACGGCATGTGTCCGGCGTTTGGCAATGATACCCTCGCCTACGTTTCCGGTGGTATAGAAATAGAAGTGGGGGAGGTTACCAATCAGTACATCCGACCAGTCGGCCTGCGACTGTGCCACATTCTTTCCGGGCGTGTATTCCAAGTTGCCGTGGGTGCCGAAGTGAATCACTGCATCTGCCTTGAATCCTTTTTGCATATACAGATAAGGAGCCAGGTAGCTGTGGGGCGGCGCTACCGGCATTCCATGCACCAGTTTGAACTCATCATCTCCCAATGCCGGGCGGGGCTGGGGGAAGAGTAGGATATTGCCGAATTGCAAGCAGGCAATGGCAATACTGTCCTCTGTTACCAGCAGATTGCCGGGCGCATCTCCATATCTGTCTGTTACTTCCTGATATTTCTCGGGAAGGAGTACTTCGTGTGCCCATTGTTCGTATTGCTCGGTAGAAAGCCATATCGGGTGTGCCGTTTTCAAAAACTGTTCTTGTGCTCCTTTGGCATACGAACCCATGACGGCACCGTCACGATGTATCCGCTTGCCGAACTCCTCTACAGTAGCAGGCAGTCCACTGACGTCGTACCCTTCCGAACGCAGGCGTTTCAAGAAGTTATAGAGTGAAGGAATCACTTCCATACCGCTTGCCAGCAGGGCGTCTTTTCCCGGAGTCTTGAAGTAACAGATAGCAACGCGCTTTTCTTTGTTGGACATGTCTCTCAAGGACATGTACTTGGTAATATGGTCCACTACGGCATCTATCCGTTCATTTTCAGCGGTGTACAGATAGTATCCGTGTTTGTTTTCGTTTTGGGTAGCGATGCAGAGGGGTAGCATGCCTCCATCTATCTCAGGCACCACTACACGGGCGGTCAGTGTGCCACCGCTGACGGGGGTATCCGGGTCCAGCCATTCCTCGTGGGGCTGAATCAGCGGGAAGGGCATGAATAAAGGAATGTTTTCCTGGTGCAGCCAGTTGATGAGTGAGTCATTGCCCAGCCGTCCCATAGGCAGGTAGACTACTGCATCGGGATGGAGGGTACGTATCATATCGGCACGCGGTTGACCTCCGGCTGTGAAAGGATAGACATTGAAGCCTGCTTGTGTCAAGCACGTGATGAGGGAATCTACGTGGGCACGGTTTCCTTCCATCGGAAAGTTGAGTCCGGAAATCAGGGCAAGGTTGCGTCCGTCCTCATGGTAGAGATTTTTTTCTTTCAGATAGGCGGTCACCTCTTGCGGAGTACTGAAGTAGCGGCCGTATTCGCGGTGGTAGAACATGTTCTCCAGCAATGGGATGGGAGGCTCGTAATCCTGGTGTCCCCACCGGTGGGGAGTGGCGATGTGGCGCAGGTAGAGTAAGGCATTCCGGTAGTTGTGCTTGTTGCCGTTCTTGAGATACTCCCGTAGCGTATGCTGTTGTTCATTGGTAACATTGTGATTGAGGGAGAGGGTGAAATTTCGTAACGTATTCGTAAAGACTGGTACTCCGCTGGCACCCACCCGTTCCACTTCGGCAATCTGGCCGTCGTCAAGGTATAGCCCTCTGCTGTACATCACGATGGCATCATAGCCGGAAAGGTCCTTCACCTCTTCTTTTTTTATGCAGGTGACTTCTATCCGGGCGCAGTCATTGTTCAGGGCAATGTCGGCAGCTTGTGCCAGGGTTGCGTTGATAATAAGTATACGTGTAGGAGCAAGCCAGTACTGATAGGCCGCAAAGCTGCAGACAATCAATAGGGCTATGCTGCCGAGGAATATTCCAAGTCTTTTCTTATTCATACAAGTTTATTCTCGTTAATAGCGTTTTTGTCTTTTACAACATTTTCTTCTTATATAATTCACACTTAACGCCACACCCGTGATGCAAACGGCTGTACCTCCAAGCAGCAATACCCAAAGCACAGTCTTGCGCAGGGTGGCATTGGAGTTCAGACCGGGCAGACGCATGCGGTGCAGGGCTGTATAGCTCCAGTATTTCCAGCGGGAGGAGGTGTCTACATGGCGGATGATTCCCGTTTCCGGGTGAATGTAATAGACGCTCCGGTCCGGGTCGTCCACCGTTATCTTCCAGACGGGAAGCTGGGGTCGTCCGCGATACATATTGCTCATGTCGCGATAGTAGGTCTCGAAATGTTCGAGCCGGGAGATACGTATGCCGGGGATATGTTGTGAAGAATCACGCTGGGAGGTATAAATGCTTTCCACGCCTTTCAGGATTTCTTCTTCGGAGAGTTGTAACGGACGCGGCAGGCTGTCGGCGGCATCGATGTAATACTCGTTTTTTCTATCTTTTACGATGTAGTAGGGATGTTCGCGGAAGTTGCGCCACTCTATCTGCAAAGCTTGGGGATAGGCAGCTATGACACGGCGGTAGTCCAAGGGGTAATCCTCCGGTTGTGGGGCACGGGCATGGAGCGTGCGTGTGGCGCTGCCTTTCTTCAGTGCCGGTTTATGAATCCATTCGGGAATGTCTGCCAGAGACATCATGCCGCTGAAGGTGAAGGTCAGTACGAAGATGCCGAAAAAGATTCCGCTGACGTAGTGCCAGTGATACCATCTTTTTCGGTAGGGGGAGAACTTGGGATGGCGGCTTCGGTGCGTCTTACGCCATACATCCACAGTTACCCAAATGCCGGCAATGACCATGAGACAACCCAGAGCTGTGAGCCAGATGACGGTCTTAGTCCAAAGGACGGTGTCCTGCCGCAGCCAGGTGAAGTATACCCAGTGGGGAATGGCACCCAGCCATGCCCAGAAGCGTTCGCTTCTGTTGGAGAACTGCAAGGCCTCACCGTTTTGTGAACTCAGATAGAGCTGTGTCCCGGCATCGTCGGCAAAGTATATTTTATAAATGGGCATTTCCTTTTTCAGTTCAGCGAAGGGAATCCATTGGTCCAGAGAGTGGAGGGTGTCGATACGGGTAATGGGAGAAGAACACCACAAAGCTGCTGTCCGGTGCAGGTGTTCGCTGTCCAGAGAGGGTCGTGAGATGGTGGAATCGGCAAGGAAATGAAGCGTGCCTTTTGTGGTACTAAAGCTGAACTCGGGGTGTCCGGCATTGAGGTTCAGTATCGTAGACCTGACCTTTACGCCACGGGGCAGGCGGGCTGTGACGGAGGAGATGTCCGGAAGTGAGTCTCCGGTTTGGGAGAGCATATCCAGCTTTTGCATTTTCTCTTTGGCGCTGACACGGGGAAAGCGGTGGTACATCATCACGAAGGCGGAGAGGAACCACATGAGAAATAGGATACAGAGCAAAGTGCCCAGTATCCTATGAATAGAGTACATCAGTTTGGTGATAACATTCATTGTCGTTCGCTTTTTTCCTGCAAAAGTACAAGATGATTCAAGAACACTAAATACCCACTAATGGGTATATTATTCTGTGTCTTTTCCGGCAGCATAGGCCGCCTTCTTCGTCATGATGTCCAGCATGCGGTGCTTCAGTCCGAAACGGATATGGTCAATGAATATTTCTTGAATTTCCGGAATTTGTCCCAGTCCTTCCAGTTGTGCACTGACGGTGAAGCCTTCTTTCTCGAGCATCTCCTTCCACTCTCCGGCAATGTCGTTTTTGGCATGGTCTCCGGCAACAAACATGAAGGGGATGAGGGTCACACGTTTGGCTTTCCCGGCTTTCAGTTGTGCCAGCATGGTGTCAAAGGTAGGATAACCTTCGATGGTGCCCACATGGAAATTGGTCAGTCCGCCTGCTTTCAGCATATAGTCCATCTGACTGTAGATGGCAGTGGCAGGAGTATAAGTGCCGTGGCCCACAAGCACGAAGTTTTCTTTGGCAGCCTTTTTGCCTTGTGCCGGGACGTTGTAGCGGTTGCCCAGAATATCTGCCACCTTCTCTGCATCTTCTATAGAGTAGAGCAGGGGAGTACCTACGCGTATTTCCTTGAAGAAGGGCAGTGCGCTTTCCACATCCCGGAGGAGTGATTCCATTTCTACTCCGTCAATGATGTTGGTGCTCTGCACGATGAGGTGTGTGTAACCTTCGCTGCGCAGTTTCAGCATGGCATCCAGTGGAGTCAGCTTCGTGGTGCCGCGCTCTTTCAAGCGGCGGATAATGATGCGCGACGTATAGGCTTCTTGGAACTTCAACTCCGGGAAGGCAGCTTGTGCCTTGGCGTTGATGGCATCAATGGTGAGGGCACGGGTATCGTCATGCGTAGTGCCGAAGTGCACCATGAGCAGGGCGGCCTTGTCACCGGGTTTCATACTTGCAAGCATATCGCTGTGCTCGTAATTGCCTCCCCCGTGCGCATGGCAGAGGAGGAGGAAATTACAAAGGAATAAAAAGACAAACAAATTCTTCATAAATACTGATGCTTGTTTTAATCGTTCTCTATGACACGTATCATATCGAAGTAGAAGCGTCCGTCCACTTCGGCTCCTTTCTCTACATTACCGGTCTTGATGTCATAGATGTAGATAACGGCGTTGGCATCTTCTTCAGTGTTTACACCAATGTATGCTTTGTTGTTGAAGATGACAGAACGCTGTGAGAAGCGACCGCCGCTGTAACCGATTTCCTTGCCATCATAGCTTAAGCGTGTCTTGGTTCCGGTGGTAAGATCGAGGATGGCGTAGTAGTGAGAGTAAGCGTCGATGCCGGGTTGCTTATCTGCAGCGGGTCTATCGGCATTGTCATTACGTGCATACACTAAGGCTTTGTTCCCTTCCAGATATTGAATGGTCAGCAATTTGCCGTCGGCATTGGGATAGCCGTTGTAGGAAGCGTCGAATTCTGTTTCGCCTTTGTTGATACGTAGCAGGATGCCTTTGAAAAAAGCGTTATCTTCTTCGTGGAAACAAGCTAGGTAGAGATTGTCTGCTTCGTCGTACATTACGCAGTTTTGCATCAGTTCTCCGTAAGCGCTTCCTGCCATTTCGCATTCGATGGGAGAGAGTACATCTTTTTCTACTTCCATGGTAGAGGGGTTGATAATGGCTGTATGGAAGTTAGGCTCTTGCTGGTCTATATTCGTCAAACCGTCTGTCTCTTTCCAATAGTAGAAGTAGTACAATCTGTTGTCTGATTTGCGGTAGGTGAGGATACCGGAGCTTGTCAGTTTGAGCCAGTTGGTGGGGGCTGGTATGTTGAGTTCACCTTCAGCAAGGATAGTCAAGTCCTCTGCGTTCAGTTTCGTATAAAGAATCTTGTCCTTCTTACCATTGGTAGACATGATGACGAGTGTGTTGTCATCAATCCAGGCATGTGTGTAGGAACGTACCTTATAGCTGTTGGCCTTGAAAGGACGTTCTGCAATAACCTGAACTGCATTGTTCTTGATTTGATATTTTACGAAACGGTCGTTGGTTGCGGGTATTTGGTAGTAATATTTTCCTTTTGAGATAGTCTCCATGGAATAATCTCCCAGTTCCGAACCTTCTCTTTTCACAGTGATGACACCCTGCTCTGTGGCCAATGAGTTGACGCTATGGACAATAGTGGTATTCTTGCTACTCATCCCACCGTGTTTGTCTACGGTGACAAATAGGTCGAAGTGATAGTTATCCTCATTGACTTCCGGGTCGGGATTAGGATTAGGTTCCGGGTCATCATCGGAACACGCTGTGAATGACAGTGCCATCATGGCAGCCATAAAGGCAATCAGTGTAAATTTGAATTTTCTCATTTTGAATGAATTATTAAATGATTAGTTAATGAATAGTCTGAATTTAGCAAAAAAAGCACGTCCGGGCTTCTGCAGCTTGTAGTTGTCATAGGCTGTCTTGTCGAGGAAGTTGGTACACTCCAAAGCCAGATTATAGCGTCCGCGTCTCCATGAGTAAGTGATGTCGGCATTACAGATGTGCTGGGCGGGAATGCGTGCCTTGTTATCATATGCGCCGTAAGCTTCCCAGGTCAGGAAGTACCAGTGTACCCATTGATAGGTACAACCCAGGCGCAATCTGCTTTCGGGCAGGGCAATGTTGCGGAAGGTATAATAAGCCTCTACGCTACCGAATAGCCACGGGCGGTTGGGCACACGGTTGTTATAGGTGGCAGAGGGCTTTCCGTCACCCTTGTACTTCTGCTGGTCGCGAGTGTCCTGGTAGCTGACGTTTGTGGCGAGTTGCAGTCTGCCTTGCCAGTCGTAGCGCATTTCCCCTTCCGCACCTTTTACATGGACAGCCGGGACGTTGGTATATTGCATTGTACCCTCTTTCTCGGCAATGCTGGTCTGAATGTAGTTGTCTACCTTACGGAAAAATCCGCTCATCTCATAATAGAATGTATGTCCATTGCCCGGGTGCCATGTGCCGAACAGAGAGGCATTGAAGTTGTTGCTGTTTTCCGGTTTCAGTGCCACGTTGGCATAGATGGTGGTACCGTTTCCCAACAGCTCGCGGGCGATGGGCAGTCTTACGCTATGCTCGTAGGATACTTTGATGGATAAAGGTTCCACGATGATATACCGGAGTCCGGCACCGTAACCCAGGTAGTTCTTGGTGGCGGAGCCTTGCACATCCTTCGAGCCGGTCACGCTGGATTGGTCGGTCTGCCGGATATTGGGATGGTTGATGTAGTCTTTTATGAAGAATACGTTTTCCATCTTGCCATCCAACAGAGACTGGTTGTAGGAGAGTCCCAGGATATGTTTGGTAACCACATCTTTTGACGGCTCGAAGCTGGTATCAAGGTCATCGAAGCGGTCGTTTCCGGTACGGCTCAAATGGTAGTTCAGATTAAAGCTGTGATGGGTATTCAGCTGATAGTCCAGGTTGGTGCGCATGATGGTGAGCGGACGCTTGTAGTGGCGCATGGATGGTTCTTTGCCCATAATCTCGTTGCGCTGGCTCACGATGTATCCTCCGTCCCAATAGTACTTCCGATAGGCAGTGTCCACGGTCAAGGAATGGTCCCAGGTGTGGGAGAGGGAGGCATTCAGTTGCATGTTCTTCAGGATGAAGTTGTACTTCTGATAGCGGGCAGAGATGTTCCAGGAATCGGAATTCCTTTCTGCCATTCCGTATACTTTGTTTTGAACAGACCCCGTCTGCAGTTCCTTGTCTGTTTTTGAATAGGAGGCGGAAACAAAGAAAGCATCAGCCCAGGATTTGTTGACAAATCCGGCTTCCACCTGTGCCAGTAGAGAGAAGTAGCCGTCATGAAAACGCTTGGGATTGCCATATATGAAGTTGTCCCCGCTTTCGTCGCGCATCTGTACATTCTTCATTCTATAATCGTTTTTGGAGTAGTTGATGCCAACGGTGGGCCGGACTATTAGTCCGGTTTTCTTTTCTACGAACTGTGCATTCAAGTCTGCCTTGTGGGTATGGAAGGAGCCGATGCCGTAAGATACATCCAGATAATCCTTTTTTTCCTGCTTTGTAATGATATTGATGGTGCCGCCCAGTGCATCTGTTCCCAAGCTGGCAGGGACTACTCCTTTGTATATCTCAATCCGGTCTATGATGTTAATGGGTAAGTTGGCGAGTGAAACACCGCTTCCTTTGGTGTCCAGTGGCATTCCGTCCAAAAAGTAGCGGACTGAATTTCCGGACAAGCCGTTGATGGAAAGGTCGAAGTCCGAGCCAACCCCGCCTTCCTCTCTCACCTTGATGCCCGTTGTACGGTTCACCAGGTCGTTGAGGTTATTCAGTGAGTTTACTATCGGCTTGATGTCGAGTGCATTGACTGCAAAGGCTCCTTCCTTCACTTTCTGCGTTTGGGTCTTTCCGTAAACCTCGACAGAGCTCAGCGTTACGGCACTTTCCTGCAATGTAAAGTTCTGTTTTTTATCCTGCCGGATGTCGAGGGATTGTTTCACGGTTTGGTAGCCCAGGAAGGAGACGACGAAGGTATGTTTACCCGGAGCGACTTGCAGTGAATACTTCCCCCGGTCGTCCGTATAAGTGCCGGAGGTGGTGTTTTCCACTGCGATGGTGGCTTGGGCTACCGGTGTCCCGTGCTGGTCTATGACTTTTCCGGATAAGGTGACCTTATTCTGTGCCATACTACCTGCAGGAAGCAGGCAGATAAATGTAAATAGCAGTCCTGTGATGAATCTCATTTCAGTTCCTTATAAGCGTTCGTAACTTGCCCTCAAGGAAAAAATGAACAAAGAGAAAGATTCCTTTATATGGATAAAGAATGCCCCGACTCAATGTTTTGTTGCTTTATTCCCCGAAAGCACTAAAACTATGTTGTCTTGGCAGGTCTTCTGACTTATCCCTCTTTGAATGCCTTCCCATCCGCCGGGCGGACAGTGGCTTGTAGAATATTCAAAGATTTTGGAAGGACTTACAGCAGCGGGTCTGTTCAGGATTTGCACCTGATTCCCTTTTTCATCACTCATCTCCAACAGAACCGGGAGAGGTGAAACCAAAACTGGGACAAAGATAACAAAAACTATTAGGTTTGCGAATACTCCTGATAATTTTTGTTATCTTTGCCCGCGAATTGGTTCCGGATGCATGTTTCCATCATCTGGATTAAAAGGGAATCGGGTGTAAATCCCGGACAGTCCCGCTGCTGTGAAGCTCCGTTTATATCATGAAAAACACCCTTGCCACTGATATGCATTGAAATATCGGGAAGGCTTCAGGATTAGGAGTCAGTCAGAAGACCTGCCATTCATTAAAGGCTGCCTTTGCTCGTGGGTTAGGAAGACAGTACGAAGATATTAGTTGAACATTTAAACAAGAAATGGAATGCCTTTGTTAAAGGTATGTCCGCATTGTGGTGTGACTATATATATCCTTTATATATTAAAGAAAAAGTAAAATGATTAAGAAAGTATTGATTGCCAACAGAGGTGAGATTGCCTTGCGCGTCATGCGTTCGTGCCGGGAGATGGGACTGCTTACGGTTGCGGTCTTCTCCGAGGCCGACCGCACCTCTCATCATGTGGCATATGCCGATGAGGCTTATCCGATAGGACCGGCCGTGGCAAAAGAGAGTTATCTGAATATTGAAAAAGTGATTGCCACGGCAAAGCGATGCGGTGCCGATGCCATCCATCCGGGTTACGGCTTTTTGTCGGAGAACTCGGAGTTTGCACGCCGTTGCAAGGAGGAAGGGATTATCTTTATCGGTCCCGCTGCCGAGACGATGGAGGCGATGGGCGACAAGATAGCTGCCCGCAAGCGAATGATTGCGGCAGGCGTACCCGTGGTTCCCGGAACGGAACAACCCTTGCAGAGTGCCGAAGAAGCCGTGCGTATCTGCAACGAGATAGGTTATCCCGTGATGCTGAAGGCGTCTATGGGTGGCGGTGGTAAAGGTATGCGCCTTATCCATAACGAGAGCGAAGTGGTGGAAGCCTACAACACGGCACGCTCCGAGTCCATGTCCTCCTTTGGAGACGACACGGTCTATCTGGAAAAGTTCGTGGAAGAACCCCACCACATCGAGTTTCAGATATTGGGCGACAACCACGGCAACGTCATCCACCTCTTCGACCGCGAATGTTCCGTGCAGCGCCGCAATCAGAAGGTGGTAGAAGAAAGCCCGTCACCCTTCCTTACGCCGGAATTGCGCCGGGAGATGGGGGAGAAGGCGGTTGCCGCAGCCAAGGCAGTGAACTACTCCGGTGCAGGTACCATCGAGTTTTTGGTAGACAAGAACCGTCGGTTCTACTTCCTCGAAATGAATACGCGCTTGCAAGTGGAGCACCCCATCACGGAAGAAGTGGTAGGCGTGGACCTGGTGAAAGAGCAAATCCGCATTGCTAACGACGAGGTGCTGCACCTCAAGCAGGAGGAACTGTTCCAGCGCGGCCATGCTATAGAGTGCCGCATCTGTGCCGAAGATACGGAAAATAACTTCATGCCGTCTCCCGGTGTCATCAAGCAACTGACGGAGCCGAACGGAATCGGTGTCCGCATTGACAGCTACGTGTACGACGGCTATGAGATTCCCATCTACTACGACCCCATGATAGGTAAGCTCATCGTATGGGCAACCACCCGCCAGTATGCCATCGAGCGTATGCGCCGTGTGCTCTACGAGTACAAGATTACGGGCGTAAAGACCAACCTTGCCTATCTGAAGCGCATCATGCACGTGCCCGACTTTGTGAAGGGAGAGTACAACACCCTCTTTATCGAGAAGAACGCCCGCATGCTGGTACGTACCAACACTGCCAACGAAGAGTTGGAGAACATCGCCATGATAGCTGCCTATATGGACTATCTGGTTAATCTGGAGGAGAATGTTTCGGCACAGCTGTCCGATGCCCGCCCCATTAGCCGTTGGAGGGAATTCGGATTGCAGAAGGGAGTGCTCAGGATTTAAGGAATGGATAATTGATAATGGAGAATTAATAATGGAAATACATATAGGAGACCGTATCGCAGACATTACCCTGGTGGGTAAGGAAGGGAATAAGGTACAGCTTACCATTGACGGAAAGCCCTACGAAGTGGACATTGTGATGGCAGAGAACGGAAGTTGCTCCATCCTGCACAACGGAAACTCGTTCAACGCAGGCCTTGTGCGCGGCGAGGGCGGCAAGAGTTATGACATCAGCATGCTCCAGCGTTCCTTTCATGTGGACATCGTGGACACGCAAGCCAAGTATCTGCACATGAAGAAAGGAGCCGACGAGAAGCAGGGCGACAAGATTCTGGCGCCGATGCCGGGCAAGGTAGTGAGCATCCCCGTCAAGGTGGGCGACCGACTGGCTGCCGGAGACATTGCCGTGGTGCTGGAAGCCATGAAGATGCAGAGTAACTATAAGGTAAATGCCGACTGCATCGTCCGCAACATCCTCGTGAGCGAGGGCGAACCGGTAAATGCCAACCAAGTATTGATTGAATTGGAGTTGATAAAGGAGGAATAATCCCGAGTCGCATTCAGTCCGTATATTATAAATCACTAAATTGTAAATGCAAATATGAACAGAGAAGAAATATACCGCCAGTTTGAGGAACTGGATAAACGTGCCTCGCTGGGTGGGGGCGTAGACAAGATAGAGAAACAACACGCCTCCGGCCGCATGACTGCCCGCGAACGTATTGACATGCTGCTGGACAAAGGCTCGTTCAATGAGCTGGACAAGTTCGTGAACCACCGTTGCACCAACTTCGGCATGGAGAAGAAACAGATTGCCGGAGACGGCATGGTGTCCGGTTACGGAAAGATAGACGGCCGCCTTGTATTTGTCTATGCCTACGACTTCACGGCGCATGGCGGTTCGCTCAGCGAGACGAATGCCGCAAAGATTGTAAAGGTGCAGCAGCTTGCCCTGAAGAACGGTGCTCCCGTCATTGCCCTCAACGATTCGGGTGGCGCACGCATTCAGGAAGGTGTGAACAGCTTGGCAGGCTATGCCTCCATCTTCTATCAGAACACCATTGCGTCGGGTGTCATTCCGCAGATATCCGCTATTCTGGGTCCGTGTGCCGGTGGGGCATGCTACTCTCCGGCGCTTACCGACTTTATCTTCATGGTAAAGGAGCAGAGCCACATGTTTATCACCGGTCCGGACGTGGTAAAGACCGTGACCCACGAGGAGGTGGACAAGGAGGAACTGGGCGGTGCCTATACGCATAGCAGCAAGAGCGGCGTTACCCACTTCATGTGCAATACGGAGGAGGAGACACTGATGAGCATCCGCGAGCTGCTGAGTTTCCTGCCGTCCAACAATATGGAGGATGCTCCCTTCACTCCCTGCTCCGACGATATCCATCGCCGGGTAGAGGCGCTTCAGACCGTCATTCCTGAGGACCCGAACATGCCTTATGACATCAAGGATATTATAGAACCGGTGCTGGACAACCAGTACTTCTTCGAAGTGATGCCTCACTTTGCCAAGAACGTCGTTATCGGTTTCGGTCGTCTGAACGGGCGTTCGGTAGGTATCGTGGCAAACCAACCTGCCTATTTGGCGGGTGTGCTCGATATTGATGCCAGCGACAAGGCGGCACGTTTCATTCGTTTCTGCGACTGCTTCAACATCCCGCTGATAACCTTCGAAGATGTTCCCGGCTTCTTGCCCGGAACGATGCAGGAGCACAACGGCATCATCCGCCACGGCGCCAAGATTGTCTATGCCTATGCCGAGGCCACCGTGCCCAAGATAACGCTGATTACCCGCAAGGCATACGGCGGCGCCTACATCGTGATGTCCAGCAAACCGACGGGTGCCGACGTGAACCTGGCTTATCCGCAGGCGGAAATCGCCGTGATGGGTGCCGAGGGTGCGGTGAACATCCTCTACCGTAAGTCCTCTGCCGAAGAGAAGCAGGAGATTATCAAGGAGTATGAAGACAAGTTCTCCAACCCTTACCGCGCCGCCGAGCGTGGCCTCATAGACGAGGTCATCATGCCGCACGATACCCGCTACAAGCTGGTGCAGGCATTGGAGATGGCGCACAACAAGAATCAGAGCAATCCACCGAAAAAGCACGGCAACATGCCTTTATAATAGTAGTTATTTTTTATGTGTGAAATGCGTATCCCCGGAGAAGTGATTTCTGTGGGGATACACTTTTTAAATAGAGAATTAAGAATTAAACAATAAGGCTGAAAAGTAAAAACTAAAGATAGAAACTATGGAACTATTAAGAAACCTCTTTGAGGGTTATCCCAATCTTTGGGGCGGAGGAGTGGCACACTCTGTCCTAATTCTGTCCCTGGTCATCACCTTCGGTATCATGCTGGGCAAGTTGAAGGTGGCAGGCATCTCGCTGGGTGTCACCTGGATTTTGTTTGTGGGCATTGTCTTCGGACATTTCGACATGAACCTCGACGAACATCTGCTGCACTTCCTGAAGGAGTTCGGCTTGATACTGTTTGTCTATTCCATCGGTCTGCAAGTGGGACCGGGATTCTTCTCCGCTTTCAAGAAGGGCGGACTTACGCTGAACATGGTAGCAATGCTTTCCGTCTTCCTCAGCGTGGTTATCACCATTGTGTTGCACTTTGCCACCGGAATCCCCATTACTACGATGGTGGGTATCTTGTCCGGAGCCGTGACCAATACCCCCGGTCTGGGTGCTGCCCAGCAGGCAAACAGTGACCTCAACGGGGTGGATGCTCCGGAAATCGCACTCGGATATGCCGTTGCCTATCCGCTGGGTGTGGTGGGCTGCATCCTGGCGCTGCTAGCCTTGAAGATTTTCATGCGGATTAATACCCAAAAAGAAGAGGAGGATGCCGAGCACGGGCTGGGTCATCTGCAGGAGCTGACCGTGCGTCCCATATCGGTAGAGATACGCAATGAGGCAATAGACGGCAAGCGGATCAGAGATGTGAAACCATTGTTGAACCGTGCGTTTGTCATCTCCCGCATCCGGCACACCGGCAGTCAGGAAACAGAACTGGCGAATGCCGATACGGTGCTGCACATGCAGGATGAAATTCTGTTCATTGCCAACCCGAAAGATGTGGAGGCCATTGTTGCCTTCTTCGGAAGAAAAATTTCGGTGGAGTGGGAACGGGAGGACAAGAACTTGATTTCACGCCGCATCCTCATCACCAAGCCGGAACTGAACGGCAAGTCTCTGTCTCAGCTCAAGATACGTAACAACTTCGGTGCCTGCATCACCCGTATCAACCGTTCGGGCGTGGATCTGGTGGCAACTCCCCACTTGCAGTTGCAGATGGGAGACCGTGTGACGATTGTAGGCAGTGAGCTTGCCGTGAGTCATGCGGAGAAGGTGCTGGGTAACTCGCTGAAGCGTCTCAACCATCCCAACTTGATTCCTATCTTCCTGGGTATTGCCCTGGGATGTATCTTGGGCAGTCTGCCGTTCATGTTCCCCGGCATTCCCCAACCCGTGAAACTGGGACTGGCCGGTGGACCGTTGGTGGTTTCCATCCTCATCAGCCGTTTCGGGCCTCAATATAAGCTGATAACCTACACGACGATGAGTGCCAATCTGATGATACGCGAAATCGGTATCGCCTTGTTCCTGGCCTGCGTGGGGTTGGGTGCAGGAAAGGGATTCATCGATACCATTATCTACGAAGGCGGCTATGTGTGGATTGGCTATGGGGCCATCATCACGGTCGTTCCGTTGCTGGTGACAGGATTCATGGGGCGCTATTTCTGGAAGCTGAACTACTATACGCTGATAGGTGTGCTGTCCGGAGCTAACACCAATCCACCTGCATTGGCCTATTCCTCGGACTTGACATCCTGCGATGCCCCTGCGGTGGGATACGCCACGGTCTATCCGCTGGCTATGTTCCTGCGGGTGCTGACGGCTCAGTTGCTGATACTGGCACTGGCGTAGTTTCACCATAGATAATCTATGGTACATAGGTTGATTTGATAACAAGTAATGTAAAGAGAGCTAACAAGTAATGTTAGGCTGCTTTACATTACTTGTTATTTTTGTTTGTAGTATTCCTCCGCTTGTGCCAGTGTCTCCGGTTTGCCGATGTCGAACCAGCGGAATCCTTGCAGCGGATAGCCTTGTATGTGCACCTTTGTGCAGGCGGACAAGTAGAAAGGAATGATGGAGAACTTGCCGTCCCACTGCCCATCGTCCATCAGGCGGAAGAGGGAGGGGGAGATGACATGGATTCCTCCGAAGGCGAGTTCCCGGTACTTCGTTTCCCGGTAGTCGAAGCCTGCCGGTTTCACCTCTCCGGTGGACTTGTTTATCCAGCCGTGCAGGTGGTAGTCGTCGTCAAAAAGGAGATAGCGGGAAGTCTTGCGCTCGCTCACAAGCAGGGTAGACTCCGCATCGCTCTCCAGATGGTGGCGATAGAGACCTGCAAGGTCAATATCCGTCAGAATATCCGCGTTGTGCACCAGAAAAGGTTCTTGTCCGTCCAGAAAGGGGCGTGCCTTTTTGATGCCTCCTCCGGTGTCGAGCAGCATGCCGCGTTCGTCGCTGATGTGAATCTCCGTGCCGAAGTTGTCGTGGGCACGGAGGAAGTCGATAATCTGCTCCCCGAAGTGGTGGATATTGACCGTTATCTCGTTGAATCCTGCTTCCTTCAACCGCAGTATCACCCGTTCCAGCATGGGCTTTCCTGCTACGGGAACGAGGGCCTTGGGCATGTGGTCCGTCAAGGGGCGCAACCGGGTGCCCAGGCCGGCGGCGAAAATCATGGCTTTCATATTGGCATATTCTCACATTAGCACATTAAACTTTGGCCTTAAACGTCTGTTCAATATTCTGTTCTCTATGTATCAGGTTCACTTGCACGCCGAACTTCTTGTGCAGATGTTCCGCCAGGTGTTGTGCCGAATATACGGAGCGGTGCTGTCCGCCGGTGCAGCCGAAGCAGACAGACAGATTGGTGAAGCCGCGTTCCATGTAGCGCTTCACGGAAGCGTCGACAAGGGCGTAGGCATGCTCCAGGAATACGGCTATCTCGCCGTCGTCTTCCAGGAAGCGGATAACGGGTTCGTCCAGTCCCGTGAAGGGTTTGTAACGCTCGTACTTGCCGGGGTTGTTCACAGCGCGGCAGTCAAAGACGAAACCTCCTCCGTTGCCCGTGGAATCTTCGGGGATACCTTTTTTGTAGGCAAAGCTGGTGACTTTCACCACGAGGCGGCGCTTTTGCAGGTCGTCTGTAAACTGTTTCAGATCGGTGAGTTCGCGCAGAATCCGGCAGAGGTAGGGATATTCTGGATAAGGTTCTTGGAGCAGTTGGCGAAGGTTCTCGATGGCGAAGGGGACACTTTGTATGAAGTGGGGCTTCTTCTCGAAGTAACCGCGGAAACCATAGGCACCCAGCACCTGCATGGTGCGGAACAATACGAAGTGGCGAAGCTGGGCATAGAAATAAGCCTCGTCCACGGGCTGGTACTTGCGCAGGGCGTCGATGTATTCCTTCAGCAACTCTTGGCGCAGGCTGTCGGGATAGTTTGCTTTGGCTTGCCACAAGAAGGAGGCTACGTCGTAGTAAACCGGACCTTTGCGTCCGCCCTGGAAGTCGATGAGCCACGGCTCGCCGTCCTTTATCATGACGTTACGGCTCTGGAAGTCGCGGTACATGAAGGTGGCGGAGCTGCTACGGAGCAACACGTCTGCCATCTTCTGGAAGTCGTCCTCCAGCCGGTCTTCCTGAAAGTCCATCCCCGTAGCCTTGAGGAAGCAGTATTTAAAGTAGTTCAGGTCCCACAGAATGCTGCGGCTGTTGAACTCTGCCTGCGGGTAGCAGTAGGAGAAGTCCATGCCGTCGGCTCCGGCAAACTGCACGGCGGGCAGCAGACGGATGGTCTTGCGCAGTAACTGCTTCTCATCCTCGCCGAATACGCTGGTCTTGCGGCCTTTCTCGATGGCATTGAATAGGAGCGAGTCGCCCAGGTCTTCTTGCAGATAATAGATATCATCTTCGGAGCGGATGAACACTTGCGGTACGGGCAGTCCTTTCTGGCGGAAATGTTCTGCCATGTAGAGGAAGGCGCGGTTCTCCTCCACAGACTCTCCGCTGACGCCGATAAGTGTAGGACTTCCGATGAGGCGGAAGTAACGGCGGTTGGAGCCGGAGGAGGGGAGTTCGTCAATCTGTTCCGGTTCGTGTCCGGTATGTGCGATGTAGAGTTTCTTAAGTTCTTCGGTTATCATGGTGGTATGTTTTATTTTCGCAGCTAAGATAAAACTTTTGTCGGAGATATGCTTACCTTTGCAGGAGGAAAATATTTAATTTGATAGCTTCATAATGGATTCCATTCCTCAGTTTCTCATAGCCGCCCCTACATCGGGCAGTGGAAAGACCACCGTCAGTCGTGGACTGATGGCATTGTTTGTGAAGAAAGGTCTGAAGGTGCAGCCTTTCAAGTGCGGTCCCGATTATATAGATACTAAGTATCACGAGGCGGTATGCGGCCGTCCTTCCATCAATCTGGATACTTTCATGGCATCTCCGGAGCATGTCCGCAGTCTGTATGCACGCTATTCGGCAGATGCTGATGTTGCCGTGGTCGAGGGGATGATGGGGATGTACGACGGGTACGACCGCGACCGGGGCTCGTCGGCAGAAGTGGCACGGCTCTTGGGTATTCCTGTGGTGCTGGTGGTCGATGCCAAGTCGGCTGCCTATTCCATGGCTCCTTTGTTGTCGGGGTTCATCAATTTCCGTCCGGATATACGTATTGCGGGAGTTATCTTCAATCGTGTCGGCTCACCCCACCACTACCGGATGCTGCAGGAGGTCTGTGAAGACTTGAACGTGACTTGTCTGGGTTATCTGCCCAAACGGAAGGAACTGGAGCAGGAGTCACGCCATCTGGGGCTGGATTTCAGCCGTTCTAAGGAGACGGAGGGGCTGGACATGCTGGCAGGCTTGCTGGAGGAACATGTGGACTGGGAACTGCTGCTCTCGACAATCGGGCTTCCATTGCCTGCGGCGGCTGTGGAGGAGAAGTCGGTACTATCAGAGCCGGGGAAGCTGCATATTTCGGTAGCGCGCAACGAAGAGTCCTTTTCCTTCCTCTATGCGGAGCATCTGGATATTCTGCGCCGTATGGGCACGGTCACTTTCTTCAATCCGGAGCATGACCGGCCTATTCCGCAAGAGACGGATTTGCTCTATCTGCCCGGCGGCTATCCCGAGAACCGTCTGGAGGAACTTGCCGGGGCAAGGCTTGCCAGGGAGTCTATCCGCAGCTATATAGAGGCCGGTGGCAGGACGCTGGCAGAATGCGGGGGGATGATATATCTTTCGCAGTCCGTTCTTTCTGATGGGGATACGGACGGGGGAAGTATTAATACCGATGGAAGAAGCACCGGGAACAGTGTAAGCAATGTCGGAAATGAGATGGTGGGAGTATTACCTTTCAGCATCACGAACGAGCGTAAACGCAGGAAACTGACATTGGGATACCGTCGGTTCGACTATAACGGATGGCGGCTTAAAGGACACGAATTCCATTATACGCAGCTTGCTGTGCCCGAAGCTGGTGGAAAAGAAAGTGGTGCGTACAGTCTTACTCCCTCGATAGTGCAGGTTTTCAATGCCAGAGGAGAGAAGGTCGCTACTCCCATTTTTCGTTATAAGAACCTGATTGCCAGCTATACACATCTGTATTGGGGCGAGATGGATGTGATGTCTTTGTTCGGTGGAGCCTAATCTTGTAAAACATCTTTTGAATCTGCTGGACTTTCCTTCTTTTTCCTTTCATGTTTTGCTTGAAAAGTCCCGGTATTTCTGCATATTTATATTCCAAATTTGTTTGTATCTTTGCGATAGAGAAAAGGTCTACGGGCTGTGAGGGAGTCCCCTTTACAATCCGGGCTATAGTAGCTGATTTTGAAGAGTTATCCCATGCAGGAAAGTCCTCTACACGTACCTCTGTAAAGGATGAACATCTTAAAATGGAGTTTGTCGATGGTGATTCGATTGGTGTTTTTGCCATAAAGGACGGTGCTATAATGGATGATATTGATAATGCCAAATTGGTTTACAATAGGTCAAGCGGCAGTTGGAATCCGGTGGGAAATGGTACACTTTATTGGTATGATGGAGTGAGTTATGTCGCATACTATCCATATAGGAGGAATATCACAATAGATGTCTCAAAGGGTATGGACGGAGCTATTGCCTCACTGACCGGGAATGAAAAACTGCAACCTTCGAAAGACCAGTCCACAACAGAAAAGCATATTGTCAGCGACTTGTTGATTGCCACCGGCGTACCTGCTATTGACAATTCTTCCGGAATAATCTTGAGCTTGCAGTTTCAACACCAGTTTGCATTGCTTGTGTTGCAACCGCAAGTATACGTAGGTTGTTTTGCTCCTGAAAAAGCAGGCTTTGTTTACCATAGGGAATCGAGGGTTTTAGGAACAGACTCGGCGGCTATTAATGTGAGTCTGAACGGTATTACTCCATATCAGATAGATTCTTTGAAATATTGTGCCATTGTTCCGCCGCAAGCAAATGCACGGGTTACCGGAAACTATATGACTACCGATGGCAGAGATGATACGAATATAAAGATAAATTATTCGGGCAGCTCCATCAGTTTTACTTCTGGAAAATGCTATACCTTGAAGGTTATTAGTCCCGTACCCGGTAAAGGAAGTATAGAAAGAAAGCTTTATCCCGGGGATTTTGTCTTTCAGAACGAAATCGATAAAAGAATAGAAGTACATCCCGGAAACGGGAAGTTGGAAGAAGATGGGAAAATCTATGATTATGAAAATGCTATCGGAATGGTAATTACTTGCGATCCGGAAAGGATGACAGACGAGAGGTGTAATAAAAAAGGATGGAATCATGCCTATGTGATGATGTTGGATAGTTTGAAAGAAGGGAATTGGGGACCGATGGATTTAATCGAAGCGGATATTGATACAATATCAATAGCTGATGTGAAGTCAAAGCATGATTTTAGCAGAATTAAGAATAACATGAACGGGTACTCTGAAACTTTACAAATGCTGGCAAATCATGAGGGTGATGCATCTTTTGTAAGCGACTGTCGTGCTTTTTATCTGGTGAAAACTTACAATAACAGCAATAAGGTGCCGGATGGGATCGAACGTAGTCCGTGGTTTCTGCCAAGCATAGGGCAATGGTTTGATGTATTGGTGAACATTTGTGGAAAATCTCCGGAAAACTTTCGGCACAATACCGGTAATGGTTTACAAGACGAAAAGTGGGGACTGGAAACGTTGGACAAGTTAAAAGGACAGTTATCCAAAGTTGGTAAATCGCTACCGCAGTTTAACGTGAACTACAGACTTGGTTTCAGTTGCAGTTCTCAATATGATAAAGATAGAAGCTGGATGCTTCTCTGGCATATTGATGATCCCTTATATAAGTGGGAAAGGGTTTGCTTACAAGGATATAATAAGACTTCTGCATGGCATGTCCGGCCGTTTTTTGCATTTTAATCATTCCTTGATTAAAAATAGTCCTAATCTAAGTTTGAATTCATTATGAAAAAGTCCGGATAGCGCATTGATATTTTATGTAATTTCGTTTGTGTTCTCGAAATAGTGGAGTATCTTTGTTTTCATTTAAATATATTATGATTATGAAACTGAATACTTATCGCTTGTCTTCTTTGGAAGACCCTACTGATGAACAACTGCATGCTTTGATGGAACAAGTGGCTGTTGCGGCCCGTGAAAGTTCTCGCAAGGCAAAAAGAGAATTGGAGCGGAGAATGCAAGAGGTGAGAGAAAAATTGAAAGCATATAGAGCTAAAAATGTAAGTGATATATCCATGTGATGAACGAAAAAAATCCGACACTTTGTATAGTAGCTGGTCCGAATGGTTCGGGTAAAACTTCTACGACAGTGCAACTGCTTCATAATGAATGGGCAGAAAATAGCCTTTACATTAATCCTGATAATATAGCGCAAGAACAATATGGTGATTGGAATTCTCCCGTTGCAGTATTGAAGGCAGCAGAATTGGCGACTAAAATGCGTTATGAGTGTTTAAGGAAAAGGCAAGATTTTGTATTTGAAACAGTCTTTTCCTCAGACGAAAAACTTGCATTTGTTGAAGAAGCAAAAAAAGCAGGATTTTTTATTCGCATTTTTTTTGTCTGTACAAATAATCCTGAGATAAATGTACGGCGTATTACACAGCGCTATTTGAATGGAGGGCATGAAGTTCCCATTTCCAAAATTATTTCCCGTTATTATAAATCGTTATTGAATATAGGCAAAGCAATATCCTTGGTTGATAGGGTATATGTCTACGATAATTCAATAGAAAATCAAATTCCTCGATTATTGTTCCGCACTGTAAACGGGACCCTCTTCAAACAATATGTAGAGGAAATCCCGCAGTGGGCACAGTTCCTTATCAAATAGAGAATGAAAAGAGTCTATACCAAAACTGGAGACAAAGGAACAACAGGTATTCATGGTGGCATGCGCGTGCCGAAAGACGATATCCGTATCGAGGCAAACGGATGCCTTGATGAACTGAATGCGGTGATTGGCATTGTGCGTTCCATGCTTTCGGCAGAAGATAGCTGGCAGGAGTTGCTGCATGCTGTCCAGCGGGAACTGATGGTGGTAATGAGCCATGTGGCCACTCCCTCGGGAGTGGTAAATCCTAATCCGCTTTCTGCCGCAGAGCTCACGCTACGCTGTGAGCAGGAGATGGATGCCATGACCGTCTTGCTGACGGACAACGGCTACTTCCTTTTGCCTGGTGGCACTCCCATATCAGCCCAACTGCAGTTTGCCCGTACCGTGGCCCGCCGTGCCGAACGCCGTTTGTGGACACTCCATCGCCAAGACCCCGTGAACGAGGATATTCTGCGCTTCATCAACCGCCTTTCGGACTTGTTCTTCGTCATGGCCCGCATGGAGATGCAGCGGCAGGACTGGCCGGAGGAGAAATGGCAAGAGTTTGCCTACAAAAGGAAAAGACAGTAAGCACTTATCGCTAACCGCCGGGAAGCTGTTTTCAGCATAGGGGTTCTATTTGCTGTCCGAGCCTTAAATCATACAGACATGCCCGTACTTCCGCTTCGCTGCCGATATGCTTTCCTGCATCGTCGGACAGCTTCACGCATTCGCGCCATTCCTGGTTGACGTTCATCTTGCATTGCGTCAGTTTCATTACGATGTTGGAGGGCTTGAATCCGGTATCATTCGTCAGATTGGTGCCGATGCCGAAGGAGCAGCGGATTTTGCCCCTGCAATGCTCCTGGATGTCGAGTGCCTTGCCAAAATCGAGCGCATTGCTGAAGACGATGGTTTTAGTGGTAGGGTCGATGCCCAGTTCGCGGTAGCGGGCAACGAGCTTGTCGGTGAAATCGAATTCATCGCCGGAGTCGCAGCGTACACCGTCGAATAGTTTGGCCTGCTTGCGGCTCAGGTTACTTAAGAAAATGCCGGAGGTATAGGTATCGGACAGTGCGATGCCCAAGTCACCGTCGTACACGTTCACCCAGTTTTCCAAGGCCATGTAGTTGGCGTGTTTGTAGCCGAACTGTGCGCCGTGGAACATGAACCATTCATGCGGATGCGTCCCCATAGGCTTCATGCCGTATTTCATGGCGAAGTGGCAGTTGGAAGTCCCGGTACAGTATTCGGCGGCTTCCTTCAGACGGTCTATGACTTTGTCCTGTACCTCGAACGAGAAGCGTCTCCGGGTGCCGAACTCCGAAAAATACAGCTGGTGTCGGTTGGAGAGTGCCACCTTTTCGGACAGTTTGCAGAGTATGCCGTCCATGTCGGCCACGTTTCCCAAAGAACGGTTCTTTATTTCGGATACGATGGAAAGCAGGGGGACTTCGTAAAGGGTGGCCTTGTACAGATAGTCCGTGATTTCAATGTTCAGGTGCCGGTCCTCGTCCAGATGGATGCTTACCTTCTCCGGCTGGAAGCGGAAGGAGGAGAGCCACTCCCAATAGACCCTCGGCAGGAAACGGCAGTGGCGGGTCATGTATTCCAGCTCTTCGGCAGTAAGTACGGTCTGTGCCAGGCTGTCCACCGCCTCTTGCAGTTCCTTCAGAAACGTGTCCGTATAGGCGGTGTCGTCTCTGTCCTTGAAGCTGAAAGTGCCCATGGCATAGGGAAACAATTTGATGTAGGCATACGAGGTGGTGAATTTGTAAAGGTCTGTATCGAGTATGGTATGAATCATGGCAGAATATTCTTTGGTTTACGATTTTGGGGATGAAGATAGTGAAAATTTCTTATTTGACCAGCCTCTATCTGTTAACAACGGCATATTCCTATTAAACCATGTTATAAATAAGGCTGTTATGGACAGAAATTTTGGATATTTCGGGGAAGTCCGTACATTTGCAATGTGTTTTTCATAGTATTAGATTTAAGGTTAACAAAAGATTGGCTGTCTGGGATAGATAGCCTTTTTTTATGCCTTCACTTTTCCTTTTCCGTAGAGGTGGCGTGTAGTGCAGAGCGCCAAAGTTCCATAGACCAATACTTGTATCCACATCGTCAGCATCTGCGGCCATACGTCGGCCAGCGTTCCACCCATTGAATTCAGTTTTACAAAAGCAAGTACGGCAGGACCTGCCGGAAACAGATAGTGGGCTGTCTGCCAATACCACGGCATCAGCTCCAGCGGATAGGACACGCCCGAAAGGAAGATATAGCCCACAGAGAAGAAGGCTATCATCAGCAACGGCGCTTCGGAGTCTGTAAACCAGCGGGAGACGGCCAGGGCAAGGAAACTCGTGCCCAGCAGGAAGGGTATCATCATTGTGACGATGTCTCCTCCGCTGCCGATGTGTGGGATGCTGAACAGGTGCGGCAACAGTCCCAGCAGGAATAGGGAAAACACCACGTAGAGCATGAAGTATACGAAGGTCCTGCCTCCGACAATCCGTAATGTATCCTTCAATGAGTCGGCACGCATCAGCCGTATTCCTTTTCTTCGGGCTTCCGCTTCCTCGCCCGTCAGCATGGCAATCACCATCAGCATCGTCTGGAAGATGATGACAATTAGGACGGCGGGAATCAGATAGGAACCGTAGCCCTCTGTATAGTTGTAGAGCGCCGTGCCGGACACGCTGACGGGAGCGGACGAAGCCACTGCCAGCAGTCCTTGCGGAGGTAGGAATACGGTGCCCTCCATGCGGTGGGCATCGTTCACGGCAAGCATGACGCGCGCACTGGATTCTTGCAGTCCTTTGAAGTTGAGGAAAGCGTCCGTGGCGGCATAGAGTACGAAGACCGAAGTCTCGCCCCGTGCCACACGTGCCTCGAAGTCGGCAGGCAGGTAAAGGATGCCTGCCACGTCGCCCTGCTTCATCCATTGGCGGGCTTCGAGGATGTTGGGTGTCTGGCCGTAGACGGCGGTCTGGGGAGTGGCGTCGAGCAGTCGGATGTATTCGCGGCTGAGGGCGGAGTGGGAGAGGTCTACCACTGCGACGGGAGCCTTGCGCACCAGGTTGGGGGCGTACATGTAGTTGTAGAGCAGTCCGTAGAGGAAGATACCGCCTGCCAGCACGAGCAGGATGGCGGGATTGGTGGCGATGGCATGCCACTCGTGGCGGATGACAGAAGCTGTTGACAATGCGGTAGGTGGGCAAGGTGATGGGGAGGCGGAGATTGCTTCTTCCCTTATCTCTTTTTTTATCCACCATTTCAGCAATGGCAGTATCAGCAGTGCTGCCAATAGGAAGATGAAGAGTGTAGCTACCGACTGCCAGAAGTAGGCAAACCCTGCATCGAAGTAAATCATGGCTTGTGCCGCCTCCGTGAAGTGCCGCACGGGGAAGAGGTAGGAGGCCGCATGCACGGGCGCATACATGGCTGTAACGGGAAACGTGACTCCGGACAGCGTAGCCCCCAACGACCCCACCATGGATACTACACTGATGATATAGGCAATCTTGGGAAAGACAGAATAGATAAAGACCGCCAATGCCTGGGTAGCGATGATGAAGAGCACGGTCACTGCATTCATCAGCCACAGACTGCCAGCGAAGGGGATATGTAGCGGGCCGAACAGTACATAGTTTGCCAGGATACCGATGGACGAGAAGATGAGGGTATAGGGCAGCAGTTTCCCTGCTACGGCAGTGAGGATATTGCCCCGTGCCGTCTTCAGCCATTCGCCGGCACTGCCGAACTTCAGTTCGCCGCCTATGGAGTAAACGGTGGTGAGCAGGATGAGTATCTGGAACAGTACGAAAAAGAAAGGCTGGCTCAGGTAGATGGAGTAGTCCATGTCCGGGTTGTAGAGGGGATGGGTACTGGCTTCTACGGGGAGCAGAAAGGTCTGTATCTGTTCTCCGCTGACTCCCAGAGCTTCGGCCTGCATCACGATGGGCGAGAGCGCCACGGGGGCAAGCGTATTCTCGAACGCTGCCATCAGCTCGCTGCCTACCGAAAGAAGGGCATAGTGGTAATAATAGGTGAGCGTTGCGCCAGTTCCCGTCACCGCCTTCTGTTCGAAGCGGGGCGGGATGACGAGGTAGCCGTATATGTCCTTCTGTTGCAATGCCCGGCGGGCGTCGGCTTCGTCGGTGAAGTGCTCCGTCACACGGAAGGTGGGGGCGGCAGAGATGCGTCGGGAGATATTGCGCGAAGTGGCAGTGTTGTCCAGGTCGACGATACCCACGGGAATGTTCTCCATCTGTCCGTTTCCAAAGATGGTGGCCATGAAGAACAGACAGAGCAAGGGTAGCACGACGCAGACGCCGAGGTATAGACGGCGGGAGGTCATGCGGTGCCATTCGCGACGGATAACGATGCGAAGCGCTTTCATTGCGCAGCCAAATTCTTTATCTTTCATTTTTCATTCTTCATTTTTAAAAGTACGGACATCCCCGGTCTCAATCCCTCTACCTGCTGTGTGGGACGTGCGTGTATCTCGAACGTCTGCATGTCATAGCTGCCCGTCTGTTTGGTGGATTTCCAGGTGGCGAAGCTGCCCAGCGGACTGATGTAATAGATGCGGAATTCAATGTCCTTGCCGTCGATGGCGGGGACATCGGCACGGAAAGTGCCTCCCATCTTGAACTGCGGCATCAGGTCCTCGCGTATGTTCAGTACCACGTGTGCATCGTCCATCACGACAAGGCTCATGATGGGAGTGCCGGGGGCCACCAGCTCTCCGCGTTTGGGGAAGATGGTGGCTATCTGGCCGTCTTCGGGAGCAGTCAGGCGGGAGTCGACGAGGAGGGAGGAGACTTCATCGACGGTGCTTCGCGCCGCTTCCACCAGGCTGCGGGCCGAGGCGCGGTCCTCGCTCTGCGCTCCGTCTACGGCCATCTGGTATTGCTCGTAGGCGGCACGTTCGGCGGCTTGGGCGGCTTTGTACATGGCTTCCACCTCGTCACGCCGCTGGGAGGTGACGACACTGTCCTTATAAAGCGTTACAATGCGCTGGTAAGTGGTCTTGGCGAGGGCAAGGTCGCTCTGCGTCTTGTTCCAGAGTTGCCGGGCGGTGGCCACAATCTGGCGGCGGGTACCGGCGTCTATCTTCTTGTTCTGCTCCTGGGCCACCTGCTCCAGGGCATTCACCTGGCGGTATTTGGCTTCGATGGTGGGGCTGTTGATGACGACAAGCGTATCGCCTGCCTTCACCCAGTCGCCCTCTTGTACGAGGAAGGAGTCCACACGTCCGGGCAGCTTCCCGCTGATACGTATTTCCGTTGCTTCCACTTGTCCTTGCAGGACCAGGGGCTGCCGGCTCATGAGTAATATGCCGGCAAGCGAAATGATGACCGTTGCGGCCAGGATAATGACGAATGCAATGCTGATGCTTTTATTATTGATTTTCATAAAGGGTAGGTTTTAATAAGTTGTCTCGAAATATTTCTCGAACCGTTCCGGCGTTCCGCAGATAGCCAGCAGGTTCATCAGTGCCACATCATATTCGTAGTAGGCTGCCAGACGCGCCACGCGGACGGTTGCCAGCATCGTTTCCGCATCTACGACCTCGGTACTGGTTGCCATGCCTTCGGCAAAGGATTTCTTGCGGATTCGCACCAGCTCTTCGCTCAGCTCGATGGTGGTATTCAAGGCGCGTACGTTGTCTTGTGCCTTTTGCAGTTGGGTGTAGAGCTTGTCGATGCCTACGCTCAGGTCTTCTTTGGCTTTTTCTTGTCCCAGGGCAAGGGTCTGCTGGGCTATCTTCGACTGGCGGATGCGCTTCTCACGCGCCAGTCCGTCGAACAGGTTCCAGGTGAAGCCCACACCTACGATGGTGCGGGGGACAAGATTGCTTTGTATGCCGTGGGCATAGAGGGTCTGCTTGCCGAATACGGCGATGTCCGGTAGGTAGCCGCTCTGGTCGATGCGGAGCTGCTGGCGGGCAATCTGTGACTGCAGTTGCAGTTGGTTCACGGTGTAGTTCTCCACCCGCATGGCTTGCAGGAACTCCTCTTTGGCGGGCAGTTGGTCGTTGATGAAAAGCTCCGAAGTAGGATGGATGCTGCATGTGTCTTGCAGGTTGAGCAGGGTGCGCAGGGCACTTTGTACGACGGAGGCCTCCTTCCGAGCAGCCTCCAGTGAACGGGCAGCTTCATCCATATTCACTTGGGCAAAGAGCCGGCCTGCCTTGTCTATCATGCCGGCAGCTTCCAGTTTAAGGGCATTCTGGTAATGGCGTTGCAGGCTGTTGTAGGTCTCCTGCCGCACGCGTACTACCTCTTGCGCAAGTTTCAGCCCGAAGTAGCTTTCTGCCAGCAGGGTGCGTTGCGTGGCATCGGTCTGTCCCCGGTTTTCGCGGGCGATGTCTATCATGGTGTTGCCTATCTTCGAGGCCCGGATGCGCTTGCCGCCGGAGAATACGACCCATTCGGCGGTCAGGCCGACGGAAGTCAGGTTGCGTGGAGCCAGTGGAAAGGCAAGGGTATGGGAGCCTATCTGGTCGAGTATGCTGCTGATGAATTGGTCGTCCGGCACGATGTTGTGCACAAAGTCCTTTGCCGGGTCGGTGAACTGGGAAAGGGGCTGTTTTACCTCTATCTTTTCGGAAAGATGCACGAACGTACCGGCACCTTGCAGGGAGGGGTACCAGAGGGCATTCAGTTTGTCACGTTCCGCACGGGCGGCTTCAATTCCCTTGTCAGCTATTTTCAGGCTGCGGTTGCCGTTTTGCATCTGCCTTAGGGCATCACCGAAGCTAAGGGGAAGGGAGGTTTGTGCAGCCACTTCACCGATGGCAAGCAGCACGCAGGCAGCAACCGGAAAGAATCTCCGGCATAATAGATTATTCATAAGTTCGTTCGGTTTAGGGGTTCTTGTTTCTCTAAACAAGAGGAGGTGGGAATTGTTCAGTAGTCATCTTTTTGAATAGAACGTTACAAATATAACGAATAGTTTCCGAAGATATGGCTTATGAATGGGAGAGATATTCGGATTTGCACTATCTTTGCATTCGCTAAAATGGAATTTATGGAGAAACTTCATCCGATTATGTTTGCCGGGACGGGCAGTGATGTGGGAAAGAGCATCATTGCTGCCGCCTTCTGCCGCATCTTCAAGCAGGACGGCTATCAGCCCGCACCGTTCAAGGCACAAAATATGGCGCTCAATTCATTTGCCACTCCCGAAGGGCTGGAGATAGGCCGTGCCCAGGCTGTGCAAGCAGAAGCCGCCGGAGTGCCTTGCCACACGGACATGAATCCGCTACTGCTGAAACCACAGTCGGACCACACCTCGCAGGTTGTCCTCAACGGGCGTCCTATCGGCAACCGCAATGCTTATGAGTATTTCCGCAAGGAAGGACGCGACGAGCTGCGCCGGGAGGTTTGTGCTGCCTACGACCGCCTTGCCGCTCGCTATAATCCCGTTGTGCTGGAAGGCGCGGGAAGCATCTCCGAAATCAATCTGCGGGATACCGACCTTGTCAATCTGCCGATGGCCCTGCATGCCGGAGCCGATGTAATTCTTGTGGGCGACATTGACCGTGGCGGTGTGTTTGCCAGTGTCTATGGTTCGCTGATGTTGCTTCGTCCCCATGAGCGGGAACGCATTAAAGGAATTCTTATCAACAAGTTCCGGGGGGATATACGTCTCTTCGAGTCGGGCATTACGATGCTGGAGGAGCTTTGCGGCATTCCCGTTGTCGGGGTGGTGCCTTACTACCGTGATATCTACATTGAAGAAGAAGACTCCGTGGCGCTTGCCGCAAAGTCTGTCCGTGCCGAGAAGGGAAAGGTGAACATCGCCGTCATTCTGCTGCGCCACCTCAGTAACTTCACCGATTTTAATGTCCTGGAACGTGACCCGCGCGTACATCTCTTCTATACCAACAATGTGGATGAGCTGGCAAAGGCCGACGTCATCCTGCTGCCCGGCTCCAAGAGCACGCTTGATGACCTTTACGAATTGCGCTGTAACGGTGTGGCGGCTGCCATCATCCGTGCCCACCGTGAAGGTGCCACCGTGATGGGTATCTGCGGCGGCTATCAGATGATGGGGCAGGAGGTGCTCGACCCTGAGCATGTGGAGGGGGACATTGAACGCCTGCCCGGACTGGGGCTGTTGCCCATCAGTACCCGCATGTCGGGAGAGAAGGTGACCCGCCAGGTGAAGTTCGGTCTGTGCAATCCCCATTCTCCATCTTCCACTCTCCATTCTCCATTAATGCAGGGCTATGAAATCCATATGGGAGTGACCACCCCTGTGGAAGGTACTCCCGATTCTCCCTTGAATCTTCTGGAGAACGGCTCTACCGACGGTTACTACGTGGACTCCACCTGCATGGGGACCTATATTCATGGCATTCTCGACAATCCGGAATTCATAGATTTCCTGCTTGCGCCTTTTGCAGACAAACTGTCCGGGAATGCCGGCGCTTTCGATTACCATACATTCAAAGAAGAACAATACGATAGGCTTGCCGAGCACGTGCGCCGCCACGTCAACCTGCCGCTTATCTACCAAATATTGACAAAGAACCATGATTGAAGGACACGGAGACGATTCCTATAAATACAGCCGTCCCATTACGGCAAACTTCAGCTCGAACGTTTACAGCAGGGTAGACCTCTCTGCCTTGAAGGCGCATCTGTGTGCCCGGATTGACGGCATCGGCAACTATCCCGAACCGGAGCCTTACACGCTTGAGGCCTGCCTTGCCCGCTGCCACCACCTTCCTGCCGAGGCAGTGTGCGTGACGAACGGAGCTACCGAAGCCATTTATCTCACCGCACAGACTTTCCGCGGGACAAACACCGCCATTGTGCAGCCCACTTTCAGTGAATATGCCGATGCCTGCCGCATGCACGGCCATCGGGTCACTTCCCTCTATCGGCTTCCTGCGGAGAGCGAGGGGTATCGCTTGCCGGAAGAGGTGCGCATGCTGTGGCTGTGCAATCCCAATAACCCTACCGGAACGGTCGTGGAGAAGGAATATCTGGCAACGCTTATCAGTCATAATCCGCAGGTATGTTTCGTCATCGACCAGTCTTACGAGTTTTTCACCTTGCGTCCGCTTTTCTCTGCTGCCGAGGCGGCGGAATTTCCCAACGTTCTGCTGCTGCACTCCATGACCAAGCGTTATACCGTTCCCGGTCTGCGACTGGGATATGTCACCGGCGCTCCCCACCTGCTGCATCGCCTGCGTACCAACCGTATGCCCTGGTCGGTCAACCAGCTTGCCATTGAGGCAGGGCTCCATCTGCTGGAACATGATGTTCCCAATCCGCTGGATGTGGCGTCTTACTTGCAAGAGGCTGCCCGCCTGCGCAGTGCGCTCGAGGCATTGGGAGGACTGGAGGTATGGGCCACCGAAACCCATTTCATGCTGGTGTGCCTCCGTATGGGCAAGGCTTCCGCCTTGAAAGACTATCTGGCCGGGGAGCATGGCATCTTGATTCGGGACGCCTCCAACTTTGACGGGCTGAATGAGCACTTCTTCCGCATAGCCGCCCAGAGCCGGGAGGAGAATGACAGGCTTGTAAAAGCAATAGGACAATGGCTTGAGGAGGAATAACCGATGGAAGAAGATGTACTTATACTTTTGGGTGTCGCCTTCAACTTGAACCTGCCGCTTCTCACAGCCTGGCTGCTCGACCACTGGCTGGGCGACCCGGCGTGGCTACCCCATCCGGTGGTGGCTTTCGGCAAAGCCATTTCTTTCTGTGAGCACCGGTTGAACCGGGGTGATTTGCGTTTTCTGAAAGGTGCGTTTGTGGCGGTGTCTCTTGTCTTGGGGGTATACGTCATTACGCTTTTGTTGCTCCGCTTGGCGGCACTCTTTTCTCCGGGCATGCTTCTAACGGTGCAAATATTGCTGATATTCTATTGCTTGGCGGGCACTACGCTGGTTCGCGAGGTGCGCATGGTATTCAAGGCGGTGGACCGTTCCTTGGAGGAAGGGAGGATGCAAGTGGCACGTATCGTAGGGCGTGATACGTCTGCACTCTCGGCACAGGAGGTACGAACCGCGGCATTGGAGACTTTGGCAGAGAATTTGAGTGACGGGGTAGTTGCCCCCTTGTTCTGGTATCTGCTGTTGGGAGTTCCGGGCATGCTTGCCTATAAGATGGTGAACACGCTGGATTCCATGGTCGGCTACAAGAACGAGCGCTATCGTCGGTTCGGCTGTTTCGCCGCCCGTCTGGATGATGTTGCCAATTATATTCCTGCTCGTCTGACAGCCTTTCTGATGGTGCTGGTTTCCGGTCGTCTTTCCTTGTTTGCTTTTGTGGGCAGATATGGCAGCCAGCATGCCAGTCCCAATTCCGGTTATCCGGAAGCCGCCCTTGCCGGTATTCTGGACTGCCGTTTCGGAGGTCCGCACAACTATTTCGGCGAGGAGGTATGGAAACCTTATATCGGTTCTAATGAACGGCCTCTGAAGACGGAAGATATGCGTGTGGCTGTCCGCATCAACCGGCGTGTGGAGTGGTGGATGGTGGTTGCCGTAATAGTGACATCGACCTTGGCTTCCTTTTGTTTTTAAAATGTTGTTATTTTAACTGATTCTTTGTCCGTTCCAAAAAGATATAATATCTTTGCAAGACCGCGTTGCATTAAAAATGTAACTTTTAAAGCAGACAAAGTCTTATAAATGAGGATAAAGCAACTATATATATTCCTTTTCTTTATTTGGTTCGGGAGCACAATAATTGCATCGACAACAGATAAAGCGGATTCTTGGACTAAAGAAAAGGAAAGTATAGTCCATGAGGTCATCTCCACTTTTCACAACAGCCTCGGTTTCGACTATCTGACCCGGGAGGAGTGTGACTCGCTGAATGCCGACGGCCTTTTGTCCCAATTGGATGAATCCCAGCGCTACTACACCTATTTCGAACTGGAAAGAATACTTATAAAATCCTCCCTTTTCCGTGGAGAAATCCGTATGGCCATTGCCCAGAGCGACCAGATGTACTCCAAAGCCCGCGCGCTTGCCTACCCCTTCGGCAATGCCCTTGCGCTGAATGCCATGGGAGAGGTGTACAGCTATACCGGCAGGCTCCGGGAAGCCGGTGCCGCTTATGAAGAGTCCTTGAGACTGCTGGATGGGATGGACGGGGAGGATGTGCATATCCGTATGCTACTGGTGGAACTGATAGATTATAACCTGCGCATACGGAATGTAAACGGCGCCTCGCGTTATCTTGCACGTCTGAACCTCTATCCGGAAGACCGGCTTTCTCCGCTGGAGCTGGCCATGCGCCACATCTCCAATGCTTCCTGCCAATTATTCAAGGGTGACTTGAAGGCCGCCAGCCATTGTCTGGTACAGATAGGCCAGCTTGAAACGCAACTGATTCCGGAGATACGGCAATACCTTCTGATTATAGATGCCCGTTATCTGGTGGCCACCGGAGAGCATGAGGCAGCCTTGGCCGCCTACAATGATTTCCTTCAAACCGAATATGCCCGGATAAACCATAACATCTACAAGGAAGCTCTGCTCGAAAAAGCGGATTTACTGGTGAAGATGGGAAACAAGGAAGAAGCCTACGGACAGTACGGCAAGGTCTTTTCGTATATCAAGACTTCGTTCGAGAAGAACTATCCCAAGGAGATAGACCGGCTCTGTACCCGTTTCCAGGCCGACCAACTGGCCTACCAGAACGAACGCGACCGCATTGTATCCATGCGTTTCTATCTGGCAGGCATCATTGTGTCCGTACTGTTTCTGATATTCCTCCTGGTGCTGGGCTGGAAGAAGATATTCCGTTTGAAGCGTTCCCAGATGCGGCAGGAGGCGATGAAGGAGAAAGCGGTGCAAGCCATACAACGGAAGAATATGTTTCTTTCGAACATGAGCCATGAGGTACGTACGCCGCTGAATGCCATTGTCGGATTCTCGGCGGTACTGACGGATGAGGACGAGTCGTTCGATGACGAATCGCGCCGGGAATTCTCCGAAATTATCAAGGTGAATTCCTTTCAGTTGCTGAAACTTATCAATGACATTCTGGATTTCTCGGATTTCGAGAATGACAACATAACCTTCAACATCCGCACGCATGATGCCGTGAAGTTGTGTAATGAGGTCGTGGAGACCGTGATGGCCTCGCGCAAGCTGGAGGTTGAAATGCGTTTTGACACGGATTTGTCCGTCCTGATGCTGGATACGGACGATGCGCGTCTCCGCCAAGTCTTGATAAACCTGCTGGTGAATGCCGCCAAGTTTACGGAACAAGGCTCCATTGTGCTGGAACTGAAGATGGCCGATGCCGATACGGCACTTTTCTCCGTGACGGATACCGGATGTGGCATTCCACCGGAAAAGCAGCACTTGATTTTTGAACGCTTTGAAAAGCTGAATGATTTTGTGCAGGGAAGCGGACTGGGTCTTTCCATCTGCCAACTGATTGTGAAATATATGAACGGCAAGCTGTGGGTGGACAGTGGGTACACCCGTGGCGCGCGTTTCTGTTTTACGCATCCTTTGAAGTATAATCCCGCATTACACGGAGGAACGGCGCAATGAAACGAATACTGATTCTCATCCATGTTTTGTTTTGCGGATATATCTGTCCGCTGCTGGCAGAAGACACGGGGGCTGTCCGGTATCAGGACAGCATCCTGAAGGTTGCCGATACTCTGCCGGCCACCCTTGTCCGGCTGACGTATCTCCGTGACATGGCCTACAAGCACCAGTATGCTCCCTATAACATGACTTTTTCCACCCGTCTGTACGAGGAGGCGCGGCGGCAGAAGAACGCTTTCTATGAGAATATGGGCGCTTACTATCTGGCGGCATGTTATGACAAGAAACACGACCCGGACAGTTTGTCGTATTGGGTGGATGTGCTGAAGGATTTTGTCTCCCAGGTAGGCACTTACGATTATTATCTGGAGCAGAAGGCTGCCATCAGCCGCGCCCTGGCTTCCAAGAGACAGATAGAGAAAGCGGTGTATGTGGCTAAGGAGACGTTGGAGGAATCAAAACTCCACCATAGCAATAATGGGATGATAGCGGCGTATAACAGTCTGGGATGTGCCTACGGAGTGTCCAGCCGCCCGAATGAGGCACTGGACTCTTTCTTGGAGGCTTACCGGAATTTCTCTCCCCAGACAAAGACCAGCCTGAAGGTGGATATACTGTCGCGTATTGCCCAGGTATACGGCAATGGCGGTAAAGACAGCCTGAAGCTGCCCTATTTGCATGAAATGGACACGACGTTGCAGGCGATCATTTCCAAAGAACCCGAGACACGGAAGAACTGGAGCAATTTCGAGATTGACTGCGAAGTGAAGTATATCCTGCACTACATGAACCAGAAGAACTTTACAGTGGCGCACGAGCATATCGAGAAAGTAAAGAAACTGCTTGAACCGCATGTAGATCCCGTCTTCTGGCTGAATGTCCAGTTGATACAGCTTCAATATTATGCCAAGACCAATGAGTATGACAAAAGCATCGCATTGATAGACGAGGTGACCCCTACGGTACTGAACAACTACGTCTCCACCTTTGCCACTTTGATAAACTACAAGGCGAGTACGCAATATGACAAGGGGGACATTGACGGGGCTATCGAGACCCGGCGCTACCTCATACGCAAGCAGGATTCGCTGAACAATGCCTTCTCGGCCAACCAGTTGAAGCAGGTGAAGGAGATTTACCACATTGACGAGCTGTTGTTGGAGAAGCAGAAGATTCAGGACATGAATTACCGTATAGGATTTATATTCCTGGGCGTCTGCCTGCTGCTGATGCTGCTTTTCTATCTGTATACGCGCTATGTCTCCGGAAAGATTGCTGTCATAGAGAAGAAGACGGCTGAAGCCGCTTTGCAGGCAGAGACGGACAACATCGCGAAGGAACGTCTGAAATCGGAAATCAGCCATGATATACGTACTCCGCTGAATGTGGTGGTGGGCTTTGCCGAATTGCTGACCGGGAAAGAGGAGCTGGATAAGGAGACTAAGAGGGAATACGGGCAGATGATTCAGACCAATGCGGAAAGTCTGCTGAATTATGTCAACAGCATTCTGGAGTTGTCTCGCTTGGAGTCCGGCAAGATTCAGTATGAGGACGAGGAGTGTGACATTATTCGGTTGTGCAGTGAGGTGCTGGATAAAGTGAACGGCCGTGAGGAGAGCACCGTGTCTGTCAGCCTGCAGACCGACCTCAAGGAACAGCTTGCAAGGACGGACCGGAAGTGGTTCGATACATTGCTTTTCAGCCTGCTGACTCCGTCAGAGAATGACACTTCCCGTTATGAGGCGATTATCCGCATCAGACGGGACCGCACTAGGTCGGCCCTCTATTTCGATGTGGTCAACGCCCCGTTTGCAAAGGTACATTTTGAGAATAAAACGAGCTTGATTCGCCATGAAATCAATGCCCATTTTATTCATTATTTTGGAGGTATCTACAAGGTGCAAACCGAAGCGGAGGAAGGCCCTACTATTTCGTTCACTATTCCTTGTCGAGATTGATGCGGACGATGCCGCCGTAGGGCGTCAATGCGTCGAAGGCTTCTTCGGCTTTGAGGATTCCGGCATAGAGTTGCGCGCAGATGAGTACGCCGCCATGTGCGAAGATGGCAACGCGTGTATAGGGCTTCTTCCTCAACTCGTCCAGAAACTGGCCGACACGTCGGTATTGCATGGCAAAGGACTCTCCACCGGTAGCTGCCACGTTCATGTAGTCGGCATACCATTCCTGCAAGCGTGGGTCTTCATTCTGCTCGAACGGCTTCATCTCCCAGTCACCAAAATTGATTTCCATAATCCGTTTGTCCCGTTCTGCATCGGGATAGCCGCAATAGGTGGCGAGGCGCACGCAGCGGGTCAGGGGACTGGTGTAGACGTGGTCGAACGGAAGGTATGCCTTCAGGTTTTCTGCTGTCACGGCGGCTTCCGCTTCAAACGTGGGTTTCAGGGGAACATCGGTCTGTCCGTAGCATACGCCCGGAGGAACATCTACCGAAGTGTGTCGAATGAGTATTACTTCCATCTTTAATTTTTGGTTTTAATTTATAATTAGGATAAGGCTTCCCAAGTAGAAGGACAGTTCGCATAGCAGGAAAGTGGCCCCGCAGCAGTCCCCCGTATATCCTTGCAGGCGTCGCTTCATCAATCGGTAGAGCAGGAAGAAGGTGAGCAGTGGGAAGAGGGTGGCAATCCACAGTTTTATAGGCAGCAGCAGTACGAAAGGAAGCAGGCCGCAAAGAAATCCGGCCAGTAACTCGTGCCGACTCATGCGGTTGTAGACGGTTTTGCTTTTGCTGTCTTCCTCTTTCCGGGCATAGGGCAGGTAGTTGACAATCTGGGAGGCACAGAACTTGGACCAGCAGTCACCGCTGAGCACAAGGATGCAGAGAAGTCCCAGTGGCAGGTGATGAAGTTGGAGCAACAGCAGGAAATAGCATATCAATCCGATGACACCGTAGCTTCCGATGTGGGAATCCTTCATGATGGCAAGAGTCCGTTCTCGGGTGGTGCCGCCACCAAAGCCGTCGAAAAAGTCCGCCAGTCCGTCTTCGTGCAGGCAACCGGTGACAAGCAGGCGTGCGATGAGGGCAAGAATCCATGCCAATGACACCGGCATAATCTGTCCGGCAAGCCACAGCACTGCTGCCATCACGCCTCCCGTCAGCCAGCCTACAAGCGGCCAATAGGGAACCACATGCTTGAAACACTCTGCCGGCACTTCCTTGATTTTCCAGAAGGGCAGTCGGGTGAGCATTATGAATGCAGCCAAGACATTGTTCATGTTAAAAGTATTTAGTGATGGAGGCATGTGCAAAGTTATCCATTTCATTGAGCATCCGCACGGCCGAGTCGACAATGGGATATGCACAGATGGCCCCTGTTCCTTCTCCCAAACGCAGCCCCAGATTCAGCAGCGGACGGGCATGCAGGGCGTCGAGCACCAGTTTGTGGCCCGACTCGTCTCCGCAGTGTCCGAAGATGGCGTAATCCGTCACTTCCGGGTAGAGCCTGGCGGCGGCAAGCAGGCAGTTGGTCATGATGAATCCGTCAACAAGGATAATCATCCTCAGCTCGGCAGCTTGCAGCATGGCGCCTATGGCCATTACCATTTCCAGTCCGCCAAAGTAGCGGATGATGTCCCGGGGAGAGCCGTCGCCCTTGTAGTTCTCCATAGACTGCTTCAACACTTCGTATTTGTGGCGGATGCCCGCGCTGTCGAGTCCGCTGCCTGCGCCGACACATTGTTCCAGAGGAATACCGGTAAAGCAGGTCATCCACAAGGAGGATGAAGAGGTGTTTCCGATACCCATTTCACCGAAACTGAGGACATTGCTGCCTTCTTCATGGCATTGGTGCACCACCTCGGCACCCCGTTCCAGGCACATCTCCATTTCCTCCTCCGTCATGGCTGCCTCGTGCAGATAACTCCGGGTGCTTTTACGTACTTTCATATTGATGATGCCTTTCTTGTAGGGGAGGTCGTAGTCTACTCCTGCATCTACTATTTTCAGGGTAAAGCCGTGCTGCCGGCAGAGGAAGTTGACACCTGCCCCTCCATGAAGGAAGTTACTGATTTGCTGCCAGGTGATTTCCTTCGGAGAGAGACTGACACCTTCTTCTACAATGCCGTGGTCGGCGGCGAAGATAATGTTTTGCGGATGTTTCAAGGCGGGGGATAATGTCTGTTGTATGAGTCCGATTTGGAGTGCCAGTTCTTCTAAAATGCCCAATGAGCCTTTGGGTTTGGTCAGGTTGTTGATTTTGTCAATCAATGCAGGACGGATTGACTCGTCCGGGCGGGTGATATGAAATGTTTTCATCAGTCTGTTGAATTTTAGTTGTTTGTTGTTTTATGAATGAGTGTTTTTTACGGTAAGTGGGATGCCGGATACCATCAGTATCACTTCGTCGGCACGGGCGGCTACATATTGGTTCATCCAGCCTTGCATGTCCGTGAACTTTCGTTGCAGTTCGTTCTCGGAAGTTCCTCCCATACCTATTTCATTGGTTACAAAGATGAAGGTTGCGTCTTGTGCCGTGAAGCAGTCGAATTCCGCCTTGGCAGCGGCAAGTGCCCGGTCGGTATCTGAATGCAGGTCGAAGAAAAAGTTGGTACACCACAGGGTGATGCAGTCTATCAGGACGACCCGCCCCTCCAGCCGGTGGCGGCTGAGTTCTTTCTCCTCTTCGATGTTTGTCCATTCCGGCCCTCGGCGTTCCTGATGCCGGATTACCCTCTGGCGGAATTCTTCGTCCCAGATGCGTGCTGTGGCAAGATAAACGGGAGTGGGAGAGAGCTCGAGTGCCAGCTTTTCCGCATAGGTGCTTTTGCCGGAACGTGCTCCTCCGGTGATGAGTATGATTCGTTTCATTGGTATTTAGTCTGTATTTTGAAAGAATATCTTTGTTTTCCCGAGCAAAAATAAGAAATATTTGACGAAACGTTTGTTTTTTTAGGAAGTAATTTATTAACTTTGCCACCGTTTTTAAGGCATGACCTTGGAAATGTTTATGCGGCAGTAGCTCAGTTGGTAGAGCATCAGCTTCCCAAGCTGAGGGTCACGAGTTCGAGTCTCGCTTGCCGCTCTTTATAAAAGGCTGAATACTTAGTTATTCAGTCTTTTTCTTTTTTAAGAACATTCATTCTCAGGTATTAATAATTCTTCTAAACTATTTTTTAAGCTGCACTTATATTGTTTTTCCCCTTTTTCTGTTTTTCTTATTGTTTGTTCGCATATGTAATATAGCCGAAACATATATTACATCGTGAATAGTAAATTTGCAAAAATGCAACACTTTAAAAGTTAATAAATATAAAAGAAGAAATAATATATTCTTTATATGTTGCTTTTATTAAAAATTATCCATTTATTTGTCTGACAAATAATACTAATAGGACTAATAATAACACGATTTAATATATGGAAAACTTAAAAATTGATGGGCAGTCGATTACTTTGGTAGACCAAGTGGAAGACAAGTTATTGAATTATTTCAGAAGTCAGGACTTGAAAGTGGGTGATTCTATCCCTAACGAAATTGAGTTGTCGTCAGCGTTGGGGGTAGCTCGTAGTGTTCTTCGGGAAGCTCTTAGCCGTCTGAAAATGATGGGAATGATTGAAAGCCGTACACGTCGTGGAATGATATTAACTGAGCCTTTCATCTTAGGGGGAATGAAGAGAGTGGTTGATCCCCGTATTATGAGCCAGGAATCACTTCTCGATCTTTTGGGATTCAGGGTTGCCTTGGAGATAGGAATCAGTAGTGACATATTTCATAATATTAAAGAGCAGGATATTATGGAACTGGAAGAGATTGTTAATGCAGGCGTTGCATTGGGGAACAACGAATATGCCAATCTCAGCGAATATACTTTCCATTCAAAACTATACGAAATAACGGGGAATAAGACGATTGTACAGTTCCAAAGCATCATTCATCCGGTTATGAACTTTGTAAAAACCAATTTGAGGGAACGGGTGGAAGCTATAAATATAGAACTGGAGAAAAAGGGAAAGATTGTAACTCACACCGATTTATTGAACTTTATCAAGAATAAGGATGAAATGGGCTACAGAAATGCTATCGAGCAACACTTTTATGTCTATAAGAAGCTGATTTATGATAGGGCAGTGTTAGGAGAACAGAATAAGGGTCAATCACAATAAAAATATGACAAATGACACGGATTGTAAATAATTGTGTTGCATTGGTATGCCTTTGTTTGTTTTGGGGGCAAAGCCTAAGAGCTGCAGATGCTTCTCATTCTGAGCAGATAAAGTGGGGCAACGAGAGTGTTTTTAATGAGGAACACAACACTTTGGGACTCTTTTCCGGAGTACTTGGCGGACAAATTGTATTGGCAGGCGGCACTTCCGACGATTATAGCCGATGGGGAAGAAATGCGGTATGCCTTTCTGAAAATGCCGGATTCGCTTTGTATGAAGATGTGTTGTCCAAGCCGTTGGCTTATGGCGCTTCCATAACACTCTCTGACGGTATCTTGTGTATTGGAGGGCGTGATTCTTCCCAATGCTACAAAGATGTATTTCTTGTCACAATGCAGCAGGGCAAACTGAATGTTTCGGAAGATTGGCCGCCACTTCCTTTTCCGTTGTCTAACGCGGCAGGAGCACTACTGGACAATAAGGTATATTTGTTTGGAGGCAGGAAGTCGGTAAGTCCGTCTAGGTTATCGGATTCTTTTTTTGTGCTGGACTTGTCGAACAAGTCCAGAGGATGGAAAGAACTACCGGGCTATCCGGGATGCGTCCGGGAAGATGCAATTCTCGTGGTACAGAACAACGGCGTTTCCCCTTGTCTGTATTTATTGGGTGGACAGACGGAAACGGAAGAATGGTTGTCTTCTTGCTTGACTGATGGATATGTCTATAACCCCCAATTGGGTAAATGGAGTTCATTAGGTTCGGATTTTCCGAAAGGAATATGTGCTGCTGTCGCCAGCGGAGCCAACCATATACTTCTTTTTCAGAAAGAGCCGGAAGATACACAGCATCTTAAAAAAGAGAATGCTTTATGGAAATACCATACAATTACGCAGACTCTTGTCAAGTCTGAATGTATTCCAGGTACCTATGACACTATGCAAGTCTTGCAAAGAAACCGTTCCTTCGTTATACTCGGTAGCAATGCCAGTTCCGGAACGAATAGACTGTACAGCCTTCAAGGGGATATTGTTCCTTTGGAAAAGGGGTTGGGACTTGTCAATATCCTTGTGATTATCGGTTATTTTGCCGTATTGGCCGGAATTGGAATTTACTTTTCACGGCGCCAGAAAAGTACGAATGACTATTTCAAGGGTGGAGGACGTATTCCGTGGTGGGCTGCCGGGCTGAGTCTTTTCGGAACCGCGTTGAGTGCCATCACCTTCATGGCTATACCCTCCAAGGCATATGCCACTAACTGGAGTTATGTGTTGTTCAATACCGGTATTGTGTTTGTTGCCCCCGTCATTGTTTATGTCTTTATTCCTTTTTTCCGGAGATTGAATATAACGACTGCCTATGAATATCTGGAGATACGTTTCAATGTCTTTATCCGGGTTATTTGCAGTCTGGCCTTTATTATTTTCCAGGTAGGGCGTATGGGCGTTGTGCTTTTTCTGCCCTCCATTGCTTTGAATGTGGTGACTGGATTGGATATATTCCTATGTATCGGTATTATGGGAGTTTGTAGTATTCTATATACAATGATAGGGGGAATAGAGGCGGTTGTATGGACAGATGCCATTCAAGTAATTGTACTGTTGGGAGGAGCGATATTTGCAGTGATATACATCTCGTGTTCTCTTCCCGGTGGATTGGGTGAAACGATTGATATTGCCGTGGCAAACGGTAAGTTCGATTTGGGAGCAACGAACTTTGACTTGAAGGATGCTACGATGTGGACTGTCATTATTGCCGCATGTTTTACCCATCTTACCACCTATGGGACGGACCAAAGTATGGTGCAGCGCTATCTCACTACCTCTTCGATGAAAGAGGCACGGAAGAGTGTATGGACCAATGCGATACTGACTGTTCCCGCCACACTGATTTTCTTCTTTATAGGCACTGCGCTTTATGCCTATTACAAGGTGTATCCTGAGAATCTGAGTATCAGTATTCCTAACGGCGATGCTATTTTCCCGTGGTATATTTTTACCCAATTACCGGTCGGTATTGTAGGGTTGTTGATTTCGGGCATCTTCGCTGCGGCAATGTCCACTTTGAGCGGCAGTATGAATTCGGCAGCCACAGCTTATATAGTAGACATTTATTCACGTTTCTTTCATAAGGGAGAGGGTGGCAATGAATTGCATGCGGCACGTATGGCAACTTGTGTGATAGGAATCATTAGTCTATCTTTTGCTTTTCTTATGGCAACATGGAATATCGCTTCATTGTGGGACGAATTTAACAAGATACTCGGGCTCATATTGGGCAGTATGGGAGGACTGTTCATGTTGGGCATGCTTACCAAACGCGCCAATTCCGGAGGAGCAATCATTGGTATAGTCGCAAGTATCATCGTACAATTGTTTGTTGCCAGATTCCAGACGTTCCATTTGCTTTTGTACACGGCATCCGGCTTTATCTCATGTTTTGTCATAGGTTATCTGGCAAGCTTGTTCTTTAAGAAAAAATAGGTTTGAACCTATCATTAATTATAATATAATTTTATTTATGAACAAACGACTTTTAACAGGATTAATCGCTGCACCATTTACGCCAATGCACGAAGATGGTTCCTTAAATTTGCAGGTGATCGGGCCGTATGCAGAGTTTCTGATGCAAAAGAAATGTGTGACGGGAGTGTTTATTTGTGGCACGACGGGAGAATCCGTTTCTCTGACAACAGAAGAACGAAAGGCTGTTGCGGAAAAATGGATGGAGGCAGCCAAGGGAAAACTGAAAGTGATAGTGCATGTAGGTGGCATGTCGCAGGTTCAGTGTGCCGAGCTGGCAGCCCATGCGCAAGCTATTGGAGCTGATATGATAGCAGCCATGGCGCCCTGCTTTTTCAAGCCCGGTTCTGTAGATGAGCTGATAGGTTTTTTCAAGCCGATAGCTGCATCGGCTTCCCGCTTGCCGTTTTATTACTATAACATGCCGTCCATAACCGGGGTTTCCTTGCCGGTACACAAGTTCCTTATAGAGGGCAAGAAGCAAATTCCCAATCTGGTGGGAGTCAAGTTTACTCATAACAACCTGATGGAGATGCAGCAGTGCATTCATGCGGACGGTGGGGCGTTCGAAGTCTTGCATGGTTTTGATGAGATACTGATTACCGGATTGTCGGTTGGAGCCAAGGCTGCCGTAGGCAGTACCTACAACTATGTTCCGGGTATATACAAAGCTGTGATGGAAGCCATGGAAAAGGGAGACCTTGAAACAGCCCGTGAAATGCAATGGAAATCTGTTGAAATCATTGATGTGCTGATAAAGCATGGGGGAGGAGTCAGAGCCGGTAAGATATTCATGAAACTGGCAGGAATAGACTGTGGACCATGTCGATTGCCGATAGCTCCTTGTTCTGAAGAAGAGCTGGAGGAGACAAGAAACGAATTGAAAAATACGGAATTCTTCAAATACATTAATTAACTAAAAACGATTGCCTATGGAGATATTGCAACAATACATCCAATGAAAAAACTCATTGGCCAACTTAAGTTTGACCCCCGAAAAGGGAGGGGAAACGAGTATTGGCACTTCCCGTTTCCCCTTAAATAAATTACTGAAACAATTTATTATTAAAATCGTAACAAAGATGAGAAAAATATTTCATTTTCACCTCATAACTTTTCTACTATTTTGCCCATTTTTGCTTTGGGCACAAGAATTTAACCTATCAGGTGTAGTAGTGGACAATACTGGTGAAACTCTTCCAGGAGTTTCCATCGCTGTGAAGGGTACGACTCGAGGAGTTATTACGGATATGAATGGCGCTTTCCAGCTGAAAGTAAGCAAGGGGGAAACTCTTGTATTTTCCTATGTGGGCTATGATGAACAGCAAATCCTGATTACTAATCAAAAGATTCTTAACATCCGGATGGAACCGACCACCATGGGGCTGGATGAAGTGGTGGTTGTAGGTTATGGTACCCAATCCAAGCGTACCGTAACATCCGCCATCAGCAAGGTGGATGGAGAAACATTGAAGGCAACTCCTATCAATACTGTGGGAGAAGGGCTGAAGGGTAAAATTGCGGGTGTACGCGTGTACAATGAGAACAATACTCCGGGTGCAGAGGCTACGTTCTTGATTCGTGGTGGTTCATCTATCAGTCAGAGTAATTCTCCTCTTATATTAGTTGATGGCGTAGAGCGCAGTACAGCGGGTATCAATCCCAATGATATCGAATCTATCGAAGTCTTGAAGGATGCCGCTTCTTCTGCTATTTATGGTTCGCGTGCATCGAATGGAGTTGTCCTGATTACGACAAGAAAAGGAAAAAGCGGTGCTCCTCGAGTGACGTTTGAGGCTTCCTTTGCAAACGAGAATGTGGAGCGGATGATTGAGTATCTGGATGCTACCCAAGCTGTTACTATCATGCGCGATCGTTGGGCTTCCGGACCCAGTCCGGAAAAGTTATACCTTGACGGATATGCTTATAGTTCCGGCAATACGGATGCTTCCAAGTTTTCTACCCGTTACCTGAGGGATGGAGAGAGCATTCCGGCAGGATGGAAGTCTGTGGCTGATCCGTTGGATCCCAGTAAGACTTTGATTTTTGAAGATAATGATTGGGCCAGTACTTGTTTCAAGAATGCTCTTTGGCAAAATTATTATGTGGGGATAGAAGGAGGTACGGAGAAATTGAGCTATGTGGGCAGTATTGGCTATATGAAAGATTCCAGTGTAGGTGTAGGCACGGCATTCGACCGTTTCAATGCCCGTACTAATGTAACTGCCAAAATCAGAGAGAACCTGACTTTCAGTAGCAACATAGATTACAGCCAGACGAATAGCGAAGAGTATGCCAGTCAGTATCAGGTGATTTCCCGTGGACTGATGACCCCGGCTGTTCAACGTAAATATTGGGTGTCTGACAATGAATGGTACGGAACCCCGACGCCAGGTCCAAACTCTTCGTCTCCGAATCCGAGCTTCTACTCGTATTTTAATGATAACAATCAGCGTACCAACCGTTTGGGGTTAGTCGGCTCTCTTGATTGGGAAGTTTTGAAAGGATGGCATGCTGTGGGCACCGCTTCTTTGTTTACGCAAAACAGCCATGGAGATACATTCATGCGTGCCAACCCGATGAATGGAACGCGGAAGGCGACTACCAACATGACGGATGAGCAACGGAAGAAACTGGAATTCTACACCAGCTATACAAGAACGTTTGCCGATAAACACAGCATCAGTGCGATGGTAGGATATTCCTATCAGCAATATTTGTACAAGTATGTGTATGCTGCCACTACCGGACACAGCTCCGACAAGATACCGACATTGAACGGAGGTTCTGTTTATTCCGATGCAACGTCGACCAAGCAGGAAGATGTGAATATCGGTTATTTCGGCCGATTGAACTATGATTATCTGAAAAGATATATGTTGACTGCTACTTTCCGTGAGGACGGCTCTTCCCGTTTTGCCAAAGGCAACCAATGGGGATTCTTCCCCGGATTGTCTGTCGGATGGGTTATGAGTGATGAGCCTTTTATGCAGAATATCGGTTTTATAAGTAATTTGAAGTGGCGTGGCAGTTATGGGCAGACCGGTAACAACTCCATCGGCTATTACGATGCATTAGGATTGTATGCCATTACCACCAGTTACGATCAAAGTGCTGCGACCGTTTCTTCGGCCATGCCTAACAAGGCTCTTGAATGGGAGACTTCCACACAATTGGATTTAGGTTTTGATTTAGGCTTGTTCAAGAACCGCATCATATTGGGTATAGACTATTTCAATAAGATTACGGATAACCTGATTACTTCCAAAGTATTGCCCAATACGTCGGGATACGGTTCCATCCTTACCAATCTTGGAAAAGTACGTTTCCGTGGTTTCGATGCTGAAATAACAACACGTAACATTGTCAAGAAGGATTTCACGTGGGAATCTAAATTCACCATTACTTACGTAAAGAACAAGGTGCTTAAACTGCCCGAAAACGGACGGGACAAGAACCGCCAGGGAGGATACTCTGTAAAAATGCAGGATGGCACGACCAAAGAATTCGGAGGTGTTGCCGAGGGTGAACCGTTGGGGCGTTTCTATGGATATAAGAAAGACTTTATCATTACAACTCCCGAGCAGGCTGCCAATGCCCGTTATGACACCTCATCCAAAGGTTGGGACTGGACCACGAAACAGAAACTGGGTGTCGGAAAAAAGACTATCGGAGACTATGAGTGGAAAGACCTGAACGGAGACGATATCATCAACAGCAATGATATGTTCCTGCTGGGAAATACGATTCCCCATACCACCGGAGGTTTGAACAATACTTTCACTTACAAGGGCTTCACTTTGAATGTCTATCTTGATTTTGCTTTGGGGCACTCCATTTCCAATGGTTATCTGCAACGCCAGATGTGTAATTTCATGAATGGAAACACCAGCCTGCCTGCTGAAATCCTAAAATGCTGGAATGTGGGGGATGACCCGAGTAAGGCCAAGTATGCCCGTTTCTCAGGCAATGACTCCGATGAGTTGAATAAGAATTTCCGGGACAACTCCGATGTTTTCACCCAGAAAGCCGATTATCTCTGTATCCGTGAAATCTCTCTGCAATATGCTCTGCCTCAGGCATTGCTGGCAAAGATTGGTCTGAAAGGGCTGGTATTGACCCTGGCCGGAAACAATCTGCATTATTTTACGGAAGTAATAGGCCTTTCTCCCGAAGTAGGTGCATCAAGTACCTATTCCGGTAGTTTCAACACCTATCCGCCTATCCGTAAGTTCTCTATCGGATGTAAAGTTACTTTGTGATAAAAGAAGTTTAATACGAAAAATAAGAATTATGAAAATAAAAATATTATCCGGCATTCTTCTTATAAGTGGGGTCTCGTTTTTTACATCATGTCATGGAGACCTGAATGTGATACAGCCCAGCCAGTTCACCAGCTTGTCCATGTGGACAGAGGAGAGCGATGCTACGAGTGCGGTAAATGGAGCATATACTCAATTCCGTTCCGCCTTTTCCGATTTGCTCAACATCTATGGAGAGATGCGCTCAAACTGGCATGAGAGTGGGGCGGTAAATGATGCGTTTTTTAATAGAGTGGGTACAAACGTATTGCTGAGCGGTGATGCAGGTACAAATTGGAGTAGTATATATACTACCATTAATAGTGCAAATTTGATTCTGAAGCATACTCCGGAAATCTCTTTCACCAATGAAGCTACACGTAATGAGGTGATGGCCAATGCCTATTTCCTACGGGCATATTGTTACTTTACTCTGGTGCGGGTATTCGGTGACTGTCCACTACTGACTTCCGGCTTTGAGTCAGAAAAGCAGGAGGACATGTATCCCAGCCGTACGGCGGCCTCTGAAGTATATGCTCAGGTCGAAACCGATATAGAAGAAGCTTTAAGGTTGATGCCCGCTTCTTCCAAGCTTCTCCATAAGGCATCTCCGGCAGCCATCAACATGTTGCGTACTGAATATTACTTATGGAAGGCAAAGCGTCTGGGAGGAGGGAATGCGGCTCTGAGTACGGCGCAGTCTTCTGTTGATGCGGTATTGAAAGCCGGATATGCACTTCTTCCCACGTTTGCCGATATTTTCAATTTAAGCAACGAAGCCAATTCTGAGCTTATCTGGACATTGCCCTATATCGTCAATGAAAATGTGACTCCGGGAACATCCCCCAACTTTTTCGCCTATTATCTGGCACCTAACGGTGACAGAACCCGGCTGAGGGAAGCCGGATATACCGAGGATGAGGTTCCTGCCGGTTCCCATGCCCAGTATGTTGTGCCCACGCAAGCCTATTGCGATTTCCTGGCTGAGGATGCACGTGACACGCGTACGGATGTTTCAGTACGGGTATTCGAGGATAAGTTCCTGACGGAAGAAGTACAGATTAAAAGGATGGTTGTGAAGTTCAAAGGCTCCTTTGCCAATGATACGCGTAGTTTTGACAGTGATGTCCCCGTCTATCGTTTGGCCGAAGCCTATCTTTTGAAAGCTGAAGTGGAAAATGCCTTGGGAAATACGGATGCCGCTTTGCAGAATCTGAATGTAGTGGCCAAGCGTGCTTATGGGGTAGACAACTACTACACGGCAAGGACTCAGGATGCCATAGACAATGCCATTATCAGCGAAATACTGAAAGAGTTTGTCGCAGAATCAAAAGCATGGTGGGCATACCTTCGCTTTAATAAGGAATTCGAGCTTATTGAGACCTTGAAGGGGCGTGAAGGGGAGAAGAATGTTACCTTGTGGCCTATTGCTCCTGCTTGTCTCAATACTAATCCGAATATAACACAAACGGAAGGTTACAAATAAATATTGGGATGATATGAGATATAAGACTATACTTTTACTGGTCTTGTCTGCTTGGGGCATCATGGCATGCCAAAATTATACGGATAAGATAGCGGTGGAGATTCGGCAACCGGTATATCCGGTGTTGACATTGAAGGAGCATAATCCGGTATTGTGTCTGCGTCTGATTAGGAACAGCGGCGTGGCATATCAGTTGGAAAAGATAAATTTCACTTTGGATGGAACTGTCCGTTCCGGTGATGTCGTTTCCGCTTCGCTGTTCTTGGATAAGAATTGTGGGCAGGTTTGTGCAAGTGCCAAACCGGTGAACAAACAATTGAGTTTTAAGGTAGGCCGGCAGATAGAGGAAGATACACTGACATGCTGGGTGACACTCCGACTGAGGGATGATGCGGCGCAGGCTACAAGCAAGATTGAAATCTCATGCAGCAGTGTCCAGACAGACTTGGGGCTGGTGGGCATCCGCCAGTTGCCCGCAGTAAAGCCGCTCCGTATAGGAGTGGCCCTGCGGCAGCCGGGTCAGGACGGGGTACACACTTCCCGCATTCCCGGATTGGTGACTTCGACGAAAGGTACCTTGCTGGCCTTGTATGATGCACGCAATGAAAGAGATGACGATTTGCAGGGCGACATTGATATTGCCATCAATCGCAGTGAAGATGGAGGGCGGACTTGGCAACCCATGCAGACTGTTCTGGATATGAAAGAATGGGGCGGGCTACCTCAGAAATATAATGGAGTGAGTGATGGTTGCATCTTGTCGGATGATTTCACCGGAGACCTCTATGTCATAGGGTTATGGATGCACGGAGTCTTGGACCCCAAGACGGGCAAATGGATAGAGAATCTTACCGATACCTCGACCGTATGGAACCACCAGTGGCGTGCGCACGGTTCTCAGCCGGGATATGGTGTCAAACAAAGTTCTCAATTCCTGATTAGTAAGAGTACCGACGACGGACTTACCTGGAGTGAGCCGCGTAACATTACCCGCCAAGTAAAAAAGGAAAAATGGTGGCTGCTTGCTCCCGGACCGGGTCGTGGCATCACAATGGAAGACGGTACATTGGTATTTCCGGTAGAGGGGCGGAACGAAGACGGGCTTCAGTTCTCTACAATCATGTGGAGTAAAGACAAGGGCGAAAACTGGACCGTAGGCGAACCGGCCTACTACAATACCAACGAATGTCAGGTGGTAGAACTTTCAGACCATTCCTTGATGTTGAACATGCGTGAGCGCAGCAACCGGGGACGTCAGGAAGGTAATGGGCGGGCCATTGCCGTCACTGCCGATTTGGGAAAAACGTGGACGGAACATCCCACGTCGCGCAGAGCTCTCATTGAACCGGCTTGCCAGGCATCCTTGCTGCGCCATGATTATATTGAAGACGGAGAAGAACGTCATGTATTACTCTTTGCCAATCCTAATTCAAAAGAGCGCCGTAACAACATTACCATTAAGGTGAGTTTCGATGACGGGCAAACTTGGCCCGAGGAGTATTGGATGTTGTTGGATGAAGGTAGGGGGGCGGGGTACTCTTGCATGACTTCTATTGACGAGCATACCATAGGTATCTTTTATGAGGGGAGTCAAGCCGACATTCAGTTCCAGGCTATCCCGCTGAAAGAATTATTGAAGAAATAAAAGTATAACACCTTAAAAAATAGATAAATATGAAACGCAGTGAAATCAATCAATATATCCGCGAAGCCAAAGCATTTATGACAAAGTACCACTTCATGCTGCCTCCATGGGCGGACTGGACTCCGGACGACTGGAAGACCAAAGGACCGGAATGTGATGATATCCGGGAAAGAGCCATGGGTTGGGACCTGACCGACTTCGGCTGGGGCGATTTCCTGAAAATCGGCCTGACGCTGGTAACCCTCCGTAATGGAAGTCTGCAGAAGAAAGACAAACCCTATTGTGAAAAGATTATGTTTGTCCGCTGCGGACAAGTTACTCCCACCCATTTCCATTGGCTGAAAACGGAAGACATCATCAACCGGGGTGGAGGAATCCTCTGCATGCGTCTGTGGAAGGCCGACAAGGAAACTGAAATGCTGACTGAAGAACCGCTTGTCGTTTCCATCGACGGAGTCAGTACACGGGTAGCTCCCGGAGAAACGGTGCGTCTTGCTCCCGGACAAAGCATTTGTTATGAGCCTTATCTCTACCATACTTTCTGGGCCGAGGACGACCATTGTCTGGTAGGCGAAGTCTCTACAGTGAACGATGACATGAGAGACAACCGTTTCCTCACCCCCAAGGGGCGTTTCCCGCAGATAGAAGAGGATGTTCCGGCCGAACATCTGTTGTGCAACGAATATCCCGAAGTTTAGAAAGTATGAAAGATAAGACCAACCTGACGGGATTGAATCCTGATAATTTCCGGTCCGTAATCAACGGAAAGGATACCGGCCTTTATATACTGCGCAATGGCAGCGGTATGGAGATGTGCGTCACGAACTACGGGGCCATCGTCTTATCCATCATGGCTCCTGATAGTCATGGTAAGTTTGAAAATGTCGTCATAGGCTTCGATACGCTGGAAGAGGCCCGCAGGCAAAGCAAGGACTATTATATAGGAGCTACTATAGGCCCCGTAGCCGGACGCATATTGCACGGCGCTTTCCGTGTAGGAGAAAAAGATTATCACTTACAGCTTAACTCTGTTTCTAATACTCTGCACAGTGGTGATAACGGTTTTCACACGGTGGTGTGGGAAGCACAGCAACCGTGTGAAAACCAACTTCTCCTCCGGCATTTCCATGCCGATGGAGAAGCCGGTTTTCCGGGCAATGTTACGGTAAGGATGATGTATACCTTGACGGACGACAATGGGTTCCGTATAGATTATGAGGCGGAGACAGACCGCGACACCTTGTTCTGTCCCACCAATCATGCCTATTTTAACCTGGCGGGCATGGGAACTCCCACTACTTCCATTGAAGACCATCTGGTGAGGATAAACGCGGATTTCTACCTGCCTATCGACATGAATACGAACAATACCGGTGAAGTCAGGGCAGTGGGCGATACGCCTTTTGATTTCCGCGACTACCATTCCATAGGCGAACGCATCAACCGGAAAGACTTGCAGTTGCTCAACGGCCACGGTTATGACCACTGTTTTGTCTTGAAGAAACCCGCGCTGCATGAGCTCTCTTTCGCCGCCACCTGCATCAGTCCGTCCAGTGGGCGCAGAATGGATATCTATACCACAGAGCCGGGGCTTATCATGTACACCGGCAATTATTTGCCGGGCTTCACGGGCATGCATGGCACTGTGTATCCGCGTCGTAGCGCCGTCTGCTTTGAAACCCAGTGCTTTCCCGATACACCGAACAATCCGCATTTCCCCTCCATCGTATTACGTGAAGGAGACCTTTATAAACAGACATGTATTTATCAATTCAGTACGCAACCATGAAAAACAGAATCATTCTTTGTTTGGGATGCCTGCTGGCATTCCTCCAGCTCCGGGCACAAGTCAATACCAACCAGCAGCATTTGTGCAATCCTAATTCTTTTTCCATCGTCCTGCTGGGCGACCCGCAAAACTACGTGAAGTATGACTATAACCAGCCGGTTTTTGAGCTGATGACGGCGTGGACCGCTCATCATATAGACTCCCTCCGTGTAAAGGCGGTGCTTTGTACGGGCGACTTGGTAGACCAGAATGAATGTATTCTACCTCCCTTCCCGCGTTTCGGGAATCTTACGAGCCGGGAGCAGTGGACATTTGTGTCGCGGGCTTTCGGGCGGTTGGACAACAAGGTCCCTTATCTCATTTCTACCGGAAACCATGATTACGGCTACACCCGTTCGGAGAACTCGATGACCCGTTTCCCGGAATATTTCCCGATAGAGCGCAACAGCCTATGGAGAAAGACCATCGTGGCCGCCACCAATAACAGAAACGGCCTGCCTACGCTGGAGAATGCCGCCATGGAGATAACGGACGAGCATTGGGGGAGGATTTTGATTATTGCCGTTGAATTTGCCCCGCGCGACGAGGTCTTGTCATGGGCCAGGGAGCTGGTGGCTGCCCCGCGCTTCAAGGACCATACGGTGATTCTCATCACCCATTCCTACCTTACCGGCTTCGACAGCAAGCGCATCACCAAAGAAGGCTATAAGATAACCCCGTCCAATACGGGCGAAGGCATCTGGCAGAAGCTGGTGCAACCTTCCGCCAACATCCGTCTTGTGTTGTGCGGACACTATGCCACTCCGAATGAACGGTTGGACTATACCACGGGATTCCGTACCGACAAGAATGCAGCCGGACACGATGTGCACCAGATGATGTTCAACTGCCAGGCGTTGGGTGGCGGCATGAGTGGAAACGGGGGAGACGGCTGGCTGCGTCTGCTCGAATTCCTGCCCGACGGACATACGGTGCAGGTCAGGACCTATTCTCCGCTTTTCGGCTTTTCTCCTCAAACCAAGGACAAGGCATGGCGTACGGAATCTTATGACCAGTTTCAATTCACGATAAAATAAAAAATATGAAGCGTATATCAATTATTTATTCATTAATACTCTTTTGTATGTATTTATCAGCACAGACAAGTCCGGAGTGGACTTCCGGAAATGCGAAGAAATGGATGAAAAGTGCCGTTTGGTCCAATGGCTGGACTGTCTCTCCCCATAAATCAGTCAATGCTGTTGAATTTGCCTGCCAATATCATAAGAACAAGGATGTCTGGGATGCTGCATTCCGCTTTCTTGCCGAACATGATTTGGAAGCGCTGTCCATTGGCAACCATGTCATTCTGGAGGGGAAATGCTGGGCTACGGTCAGTGAATACATTCCCAAAGAGGTGGAGAAAGGGAATATTGAAAGTCACCTCCGTTTTGTCGACCTTCAGTATGTACTCTGGGGAAATGAAAAGATGGGGCTGGCAAGTGACGTCGAAGTACGTCAGGCGTATAATTCAAAAAAGGATGTTGCTTTTTATACCTCTTCCCGGATAAAACACTACTCTGCCGATGCCGGCAGTTTCTTCTTGTTTTTCCCTTCGGACATTCACCAGCCTTCTGTTCGGGGAAAGGGGGAACTTGTTAAAAGCAGGAAGATTGTGATTAAAATAGAATATGTAGATTAGTGTGTTTTCGGTTCTATTAAAAATACTATTTGTTTTTCAAATAAATTTCCTTTAAAATTTGTACTTTTGCCGACTGTTTAGAGAAATCAACGAAAACTTTAAAAAACGAAATAGAATGGCAGTAGAATTGAAAGACCTTACCAAACGTAGTGAGAACTATTCTCAGTGGTACAACGAGTTGGTGGTAAAAGCCGATTTGGCAGAACAATCGGCTGTACGCGGCTGTATGGTGATCAAGCCTTACGGATACGCTATCTGGGAGAAGATGCAACGTCAGTTGGACGATATGTTCAAGGAAACGGGACACGTCAACGCTTATTTTCCCTTGCTTATTCCGAAATCATTCCTCAGCCGTGAAGCGGAACATGTGGAAGGCTTTGCCAAAGAGTGTGCCGTCGTGACGCACTATCGTTTGAAGAACGATCCGAATGGCGGCGGTGTGGTGGTGGACCCTGCTGCAAAACTGGAAGAAGAGCTGATTATCCGCCCCACTTCCGAAACCATCATCTGGAACACCTACAAGAACTGGATCAATTCATACCGCGACCTGCCTATCTTGTGCAACCAGTGGGCAAACGTGTTCCGTTGGGAAATGCGTACCCGTCTGTTCCTCCGTACCGCCGAATTCCTCTGGCAGGAAGGACACACGGCACATGCCACTCGCGAGGAAGCCGAAGAAGAAGCGGTAAAGATGCTGAATGTATATGCCGAGTTTGCCGAAAAATACATGGCGGTGCCCGTGGTAAAGGGCGTGAAGTCTGCCAACGAGCGTTTTGCCGGTGCCCTCAACACCTACACCATCGAAGCGATGATGCAGGACGGAAAGGCTTTGCAGAGCGGTACTTCCCACTTCTTGGGACAGAACTTCGCCAAGGCGTTCGATGTACAGTTCGTCAATAAGGAGAACAAGCTGGAGTATGTTTGGGCTACCTCCTGGGGTGTTTCCACCCGTCTGATGGGAGCGCTTATCATGACGCATTCCGATGACAACGGTCTGGTACTTCCTCCGCACCTGGCTCCGATACAAGTAGTCATCGTACCTATCTACAAGAATGCGGAGATGCTGGCTAAGATTGACGAGAAAGTAGCAGGCATTGTTGCCAAGCTGAAGTCAATGGGTATTTCCGTGAAGTACGACAATGCCGACAACAAACGTCCGGGCTTCAAGTTTGCCGACTATGAGGTGAAGGGTGTTCCCGTTCGTCTGGTGATGGGTGGCCGCGACCTGGAGAACAATACAATGGAAATCATGCGTCGCGATACACTGGAGAAGGAGACGCGTTCCTGCGAGGGTATCGAAGAGTACGTGAAGGATTTGCTCGAGGACATTCAGGCAAATGTCTACAAGAAAGCGCTCGATTACCGTAACAGCCGCATCACCAGCGTGGACAGCTACGAGGAATTCAAGGAAAAGATTGAAGAAGGCGGCTTCATTCTGGCTCATTGGGACGGGACTACCGAAACCGAAGAGAAAATCAAGGAAGAGACCAAAGCAACCATCCGTTGTATTCCTTTCGATTCATTTGTTCCGGGTGACAAGGAACCGGGCAAGTGTATGGTTACCGGCAAGCCTTCTGCCTGCCGCGTGATTTTCGCACGTTCCTATTAATAATACCCACCCCGGATTACGTGGATTAACACAGATGATTTTAGGAGTTCTGATAATCAGAAACTTTTATCTGTGTCAATCCGCGTAATCTGGGGTGTATATCTTGATACGTCCTCTCGGTTTTAAATTTATAGAGTTATCTCTCATCATGAATTGATGAACAGCTATTTATATTGCTTCAGAAATTCTGAGATTGTTTTACGTACAGTTTCCGGAGATTGTTTTGAATGAAGCATTGCTGCAATGACAATCCTATTCTCATCAATCAAATAATATATCACGTTAGGGGAAAGTTTTAAATGACGGACAGTAATGTTGTTAAATAGAGTAGAAAAATCACTGTCTATAATTCCTATATACGGATGTTTTGCTAAAAGATTTACTTTGTCTTGTATCTTTTGACGTGTTTTCTGTGCCGTCAACATGCCAAAATTATTCTCTACATAAATAAGTATCTCTAAAAAGTGCTCATAAGCCAACTTAGACCAGACTATTTCCATCCCATGCGTTCATTTATCATACTCTCTATTTGGGAGTTTGATATACAGTGTCCTGCTTTATTCTCTTCTAAGGCAAATAGAAGGGCTTCAGCCAAAGCATCTCGGGGAATACTGTTGATAAAGTCGTCCATCGGTATGGCTGATTGATGATAAGTTGCCATCATCGGTTCTTGTGCCGTTTGTTTGGAAGAGTCCTGCTCTTTATATGGTTTAATTTTACCCATTGCTTTTATTTTTAATCAAAGGTAAACTGAATAAATGAAAACTCCTAATATTCAATCCATTTATTTTCCACTGCATCAAAGCCAACCAATCTACATACTATTGTAACCTCCTTCACATCTCCTCGTAACAACTTTCCCTCATTTTTGCAGCGTAAAAAAAGAAGGAGGCCCGAATATGAAACTGAACAGAAATGACTATACCGTAGAGGCGGCAGCCGGCGGTGGTTTTTACGCTTATTTTATGAATAATGTGTTGTGCAGCGCCTACGGTGAAACGCCTGACGAAGCCTGCGAAAACCTGGAACAGATTGTTGACGATTTTGTCAGTGATATGTATATGGTCGAGGAATTTGTCTGATATTCCGGCATCATATGCCGACCGAATTATCCTTTTTACGTATTTATTCCATAAATTCTCTTGAAGTCAGGTCTGTGCGGTGCCGGTGTCATCTCCGAGGAGTTCGATTTGGAACGTCTGCTGGACTTCTCGGAGCATTTCCGTCCGAACATGGCTTTCCGCTATTGGGTGCGTAGCTGTGACTGGCGTATCCTGCGCTGTATAGAGAGGGAAGAAAAAGAGGAAACCTTTTTCGGGGTTTCCTCTTCCTGCCGTCCTTTCTTTCCGGCGACTTAAATGCTCACGTTCATCGCATTGGCTCCCAATGCCCCTAAGATGGCGGAGGCTACTGCAATTACGACTTTCAGAATTTTATCCCAGATACTTTTTTTCATGCTATATACGTTTTAAAAGTTGAACATACGAATCGGTAGTAAAATCAGTCATATTTATCCCAATGGATTTTCACCCTGGTCTCCGTCCGAACCGCCTCCGTCTCCCGAGCCGGAACCGCCGCCGGAGCTTCCTCCTTCACCGTCTCCCTTGTTCACCAATGCTTCCAAGTCGTAGAAGTCAATCTTCTGCCCGGCACGCGTGGCGGCGATGTCCGGTCTTACGGTGCTGGAAGGCCGGAAATTGATTTTCACCGCCTTGATGTTCTTTGCGGTGCACTCCTTTACATCCAGTACGCCTGCCGTACGCGCCGACAGACTGAATACGCCAAAGTTCTTGATATTCACCGACTGGCCACTGTAGAGGGTCGTAATCATGGCCTCCACAAAATTGGTCAATACACTCTGGATGTCTCCCAGCGTCAGCGAACTCTTCTCTTTCATCACATACGCAATGTCGTCCAGCGTCGCATTGTCGCCCAGTGTCACCAGCTGCGGGTAGAACTTTGCCACCGCATCTGCCTTTCGAGGATCTTTCCTCGCAATTTTCTTGAATGGTACTCCCATAAACAATTAAATAATTAAAAATTAACAATTAACAATTAGAAATTAAAGTCCCGTATTGCAATACTCTTCTCTTTCTCCTTTAGGGGGGGAAGAGGGGTGCTGCAAAAGTACTCCTTCGGCTTTTTCTGCTCATGGCTTTCTTCGGGTTACGCCGTCTCTTTCCCGTTTCCTTTCTGTTCAGGAAAAGTTCTTCGTCCGATGCCCGTTTATGTCTGTATATGCTTGGTCATATCACTGATATTCAGTATCTTTATGGTGTAATAATCAACCAATAACATAAAGAATGAAAACAGAAAAAGAAAAGAGGGAAGAGGAGGAGGAAGACCTTCGTCCGTTCCGCATCCACGCCTATTCGAAGGAGGAGCTTGCCATGCTCTACAACCCGACTTACTGCATCAGCAATGCCATCTATACCCTGGCGGCATGGATACGCCACAACAAGGCACTGAAGGGTGAGCTGGAGAAGGTGGGCTACAACAAATACCGGCGCACCTTCACTCCGCTGGAAGTGAAAGTGCTGGTGAAGTATCTGGGAGAACCCTGACAGGATGCCGGCCGGAAATAGGGAAGCCGTGTAAAGAAAACGCCAATATATGTAAAGCCCCGTAACAATATATGTTGTCATGCACAACAATATATGTTACGGGGCTTCTCTCTTCTCCTCGAATACCGGTTACTGATATAGCTGGATGTCCACTACCTCATATTCGGTCGTCTCCTGCTCGTTGGTCCGTGTACCGAATCCGTACTTTTCCAGTGCCTGCACCAGTACCAGCTGGGTGTGCGGGTTCACCTGCACCTTCCCGAATATGCTGAGCTTGGTCAGTATGACGCTGGCAGGGAGCCACTTTGTCTGCAGGTCTTCGGGCAGCGGTTTGCGGAAGAAGACGAAGAGGTTCTCCTCCACGGGGTCTTTCATGCGGTGCCGTTCGTTATGCTTGTTCAACTGTTCTATCTCCTCGCCCTCGTACCAGTATCTGAAACCGCCTTTCAGCAGGGCGAGTGCCTGGGCGTAGATACCGGGATGGTTCACCGGGGTGTGGTAGTCTATGCCGGTGACGGTGATGGGGAGGAAGCGCCGGTTTCCACCGATGTCCTGCAGGCACTGCCGGTTGTTGGTGCTCGCGATGAAGGAGCAGTGGCGGGGCAGGGTGAAGGCTTCGATGTCGTAGGCCTTGCGCTGCGTCACGTTGTCCTGCGCGATGATTCGCTTCAATGCTGCCAGCTCGCCGGGCTTCACGCCTTCGAACTCCTCCATGTTGATGATGATTCGCGTGGCGAGCAGGCGGGCATCGTCCTTGTTGCTCGGGTCTATTATGCCGTTGTAGAAGTACTCTTTCCACTCGGGCGGCAGCAGGCGCCGAATCCAGCTGCTCTTTCCCTTTCCCTGCTCGCTGTAGAGGATGATGACGAGCTGGTTCATGTCCTCGTCGCTCAGCGCGCAGTCCACCAGGCCCACTATCCACCGTTTGAAGCCCTCCTGCCACAGTTCCCGGTTCTCGGTCGTCAGGGTGTCGGCAAGTTGGGCGATGTAGTCCGTCCCGTCCCAGGGGGGAAGCGCGTACAGATAGTCGGTGTAGGGGTTGAACTCCTTGGCGTAGTTGGAGTCTATCACGGCTCTGAGGAAATTCTGGTAGCAGGAGATGCCGGCCATCTGCAGGTCTACGAATATGGTGTTGTAGTCCTTTCCGCGCATGGGGCGGTAACCTTTTCCGGCATCTGCCGACAGGGCATAGGGCATGAATTCGAGGCGGTCCAGGATGAGGTTCCTGCGGATGCCGTAGTGCTCTTCCAGAAAGCTCATCACTTGGTTGATGACGGGCTTTTTCTCTTCCTTCTTTGTAGCGGCTTCGCTGGTCTTGTCGGTATAGATGTAGGCATTGTGCAGGGGAGATTCCACGTCGGGATACTCTTGTCCGAACTCGTTTTTCGCCAGTCTGATGGCTGTCTGCTCGTCCAGGCCCTTGCTGTAGCATTTGTTGCCCAGGGCGAAGAGGAAGTTGTCGCGGTTGCCTGCCCGGAACCTGGTGGTGCGCTTCACGGCGGTCACGGCTTGGGAGAATATCAGCTTCTCCCAAGGCTTTGCGTCCTGCGGCGTGGCGGCAGAGGAGGCGGGGAGGGGGTGTACCGTTTCGACGGGCGTCTTCTTTGGGCTGTTCTCCTTCTTCGCAGGCGGGATGATGCGTGCCGGCAACGGGGAAATCTGTTCCAGCAGTGCGGCATTGATATAGGCATGCGGGTCGAAGGACATGAAGTATCCTCGCGAGATGTCCTTTCCGCTTCCGTCCACCTCTACTCCGAGAAGGGCCTCGTAGTGCTCTTTGGCGGCGCTGTACAGCTTCAGGTGTATCTCCTCGAGCGTGGCGTAGGTCACCTCGCCCTGCCGGAGACGGTCATACAGACGCCGGGTGTATTCCGTCTGCATGAAGACGAACAGCTTGTAGCCGTGCCTTTTGGGGGAGAGGAAACTGCCCAGGGTGTGCGGGTCTTCGTTGATGAGGGTCCGGGTCTGCTCCAACTGTCTCTCTTCCAGGTCGTCGATGTCGAGCGTGATGACGGGGTTGTAGCGGGTGATGCTCGGTGCGAGCCTTCTTTCCCGGTAGTTGGCCGTGAGGGTCCTGAAGGGAAGCTGCTTCTTGACGTGGTTGGCTTCCTCCACCTTTCCCTGCGCCACGAGGCTGGCGATTTTGATGATTAACTTGGCATGCTTGCCGTTTCTTATGTCAGCCATGTCCTGCGTGAAGGTTGTCTCCCCGCTGACGGCGCTGAAACCACGGTAGGTGGTCACTGGAATGTTTTCCATTCGATTTGTATTAAGTTTGCCTTATTGGCGGCGCAAAGATGCCGTTTATTTCCTTAGGAAGCAAAAACGGCCATCCGCAGTGGGACAGCCGTTTTTTTACAATTTGAATTCCTTGGTCCGTTTTACTCCTTGGGATATAGCTCATTGAAGAGCTTATATATCTCATCCTCAATACAATCGGGGTTCAGCGTATTGCCGCTTCCGTCCGCGTCCATAAAGTTTACAAGCAGATGCAGCAACTTGGCGAAGGGGCTTACGCCCTTCAGTCCGTGTTCCTTTTGGGGATTTATCAGCAGCGGGATGAAGGGTGTCAGGAAAGCCTTCCGCTCCTTGTATTCCACGGTTAACGACTTGTGTTCTACCATAGAAAGCAGGTCGATGGCCACTTGCACCTCTTTGCTCTCTTTGGTGTACAGCACTTGGTAATCTCTCCCTTTGATTTGCATCACGCTAATTGGCGTTTTTTTGTTCTCATAATTACAATTTGAAAATCTAATTTTATATTAAGTTAACGAATCGGGTGCAAAATTAATAAAAAAGAGAAGTCTGTGCACTATGTATTACACGGATTGGCACGGATTTTTGTAGTTTCTGTGCGTATCACTTTTGTGTATGTCCGTGCGTATCATCCTTTTGTTTCCGTGAGTATCCGTCACTCAGAACGTAGCGAAGAATTCTTCTCTGTGCTCCTCTGTGCCAATCTGTGTAATCTGTGGTGCCCCTCTCCGTGAACTAGTGAAGCGTGTGTGTAGTCTGTATGTATAGGGTGAGGTACCGGAACCTATGGTTATATATGTAACACACCCTTTCTTTAAAAAGATAAGAAATGACGCGCGTGCGCGTGTATCTTACCTAATAGGCGTAATTCTTTGATATATAGTGTGATGATGTCTGCATTAAAAAAGATTATCATTTTATCAATCAGAATATTTTGTACTTTCATTTCTTGACGTTACCTTTGCGTTCATTAAACGGAACGTGTTATAAAACATTTCTTTCATCATAAACGTTTCGTTGATAACGGCTTATCGCAAGATAGCTTGAATATAACTATTTCGTCGCCTTCCTTCCGAGATGGTGGAGGGTTTTGAAATAAAATGAATGCATATAGCCTATTTAAAGTAACCGCATTACATTACTTGACCGGGAGGTACTTCGCTACTCCGGTGTCCCCCAATCATATTTTTTCGTGAACGAGAATGCAGAAATGCACTGGTATGCAGTGCGTGTCACCTATAGCCGAGAGCTTTTTTTCAAGGAATACCTGGATGCAGAGGGCATTGAAAACTATATTCCCATGCGCTATGAGTATGTCGTGAGGAAAGAGCGCCGCCTGCGCAAGCTTGTTCCTGCGGTCCATAACCTGGTCTTCGTCCGCTCCACCCGCGAGCGTATGGATGAAATAAAGAACGAACCGGGCATGAACATCCCCATCCGCTATATCATGGACCGCGAAACCCGCCAGCCCATCGTCATCCCGGACTCACAAATGCGCAGCTTCATCGCCGTGTCGGGCACCTACGACCAGGCCGTGCTCTATCTTGAACCCACCGAGCTGAACCTCTCCCAAGGAACCCGGGTACGTATCACCGGCGGCATCTTCGAAGGAGTAGAAGGGGTGTTTGTGCGTGTGCGCCATGACAGGAGGGTGGTGGTGAACATCGAGGGGGTGATGGCGGTGGCGACGACGTTTGTGCATGCGTCGCTGGTGGAGGAGGTCGAATAATAATTTGTAACAATATTGCCCGAATCTTTGAAAAATAAAGCTATCCATGGTGCGAAGTGGAGCTTTATCGATAACATATCCAATTCCGGTGTTACCTTTTTGGTAGGCCTGATATTGGCCCGTCTCTTGACTCCTGCCGAATATGGCATTATGGCCATGATAGCTATCTTCATAGCGGTGTCCAACTCCATTGTCGACAGTGGCTTCTCTAATGCACTGATACGGAAAGTACGTATTGAAAAGGTAGACTACAATACGGTTTTCTTGTTTAACTTGATAGTTAGTATTGTTTTATACATCCTTTTATATGTAGCTGCTCCCGCTATCAGTCTGTTTTTTAAAGAACCGGTTTTGATAGATGTGTTAAGGGTAATAGGGCTGATTCTGATTGTTAATGCATTGGGTATCATTCCCCGTACCATATTAGTAAGAGGTATTGATTTTAAGACACAGACCAAAGTATCCATAATCTCTTCTGTTTCAAGTGGATTGGTTGGCGTAGGCATGGCTATAGTGGGCTTTGGAGTATGGAGTTTGGTGTGGCAACAGCTTTCCCGGCAGATTCTGAATTCTCTGTTTCTTTGGATATTCTGTAAATGGATGCCCCAATGGGAATTCTCCGTAAAAAGCTTCAAGGAAATGTTCGGCTTTGGCTATAAGCTCTTGTTGTCCGGATTATTGGATACTCTTTACAAGAATGTTTATTATGTGGTTATAGGCCGTTGTTACAGTTCTGCACAGTTGGGGCAATATACTCGTGCAGAGCAGTTCAATACGATATTTTCCAGTAATCTGACCAGTATTGTCCAGCGTGTCAGTTATCCGGTGCTTAGTTCCATTCAAGAAGAACCGGAGCGCTTGCGCGAAGCTTATCGGCAGATAATAAAGACTACAATGCTTGTGACATTCGCTTGCATGCTGGGACTTGCAGCTGTGGCTAGACCTTTGATTATAATTCTGATCGGTGAGAAATGGTTGACTGCCGTTTCCTTTCTGCAGATCATTTGTTTCAGCGGTATGCTTTATCCGCTTCATGCCATCAATCTGAATATCTTGCAGGTGAAAGGACGTTCGGACTTGTTTCTGAAATTAGAAATCATAAAGAAGACCATTGCGGTGTTTCCTATTCTGATAGGTATTTTTTATGGCATCGAATATATGCTGTGGGGGAGTGTCTTAACCTCTTTCATAGCCTATTTCTTAAATAGTCATTATTCTGCCGATTTGATATGCTATTCTACCATAGAACAAATTAAGGATGTGCTTCCGGTTTTTGTGGTTTCTTTGATAGTTTCTACTATCATGTGGCTTTTTTCCTTATTGGATATATCCGTTTATATTCAATTACCCATTCAGATTATTGTTGGTTTGACATTAGCTTTTGCTGTTTATGAAAGATTAAGATTACCAGAGTATCTTGAGGTAAAACGGCTTGGGTTGTCGGCTCTTCACAAAAAATAGAAATCAGTATATATTTTTATAGTAAGATGGAAAATAAAGTGATTACAGTTACTTCTCCATTACTTCCTTCGCTTGACGATTTCATTCCTTATTTACAGGATATTTGGAACCGTAAGTGGCTGACCAATAACGGCCATTATCATCAAGAATTGGAGAAAGCCTTGTGTGAATATTTGAAGGTGCCTTATATCAGTCTTTTTACCAATGGCACACTGCCTTTGATGTGTGCTCTGCAAGCATTGCGTATTACTGGTGAGGTGATAACAACTCCGTATAGCTTTGTAGCTACCACCCATGCTTTGTGGTGGAATGGAATCAAACCGGTATTTGTGGATATTGACCCTGAAACTTGTAACATTGATCCGGACAAAATAGAAGCGGCAATAACCCCCAAGACAACGGCGATTATGCCGGTACATGTTTATGGCAAGCCTTGTGATACAGAGCGTATCCAGGCGATAGCGGACAAATACGGTTTGAAGGTCATTTATGATGCTGCCCATGCTTTTGGGGTAGAAGTGGGTGGAAAATCAATTCTGAATGCCGGTGATATGTCAACCTTGAGTTTTCATGCGACCAAAGTTTACAATACGATTGAAGGTGGTGCTTTGATTTGTCATGATGAGAAGACTAAAAAGCGTATCGACTATTTGAAGAATTTCGGTTTTGCGGGGGAAACGACTGTCATAGCTCCGGGTATCAATGGCAAGATGGACGAAGTACGTAGTGCTTATGGTTTGTTGAATTTGAAACAAGTGGATGCAGCTATTGAAGCTCGTCGTCAAGTGGCTATCATGTATCGTAAAGGCTTGGAACATGTACCTGGTATCACTTTTATGGAAGATATGCCCGGAGTCCGTCATAATTACTCTTACTTTCCCATATTCGTGGATTCTGAGAAATATGGCATGACACGCGATGAACTTTATTTCAAGATGAAGGAACGGAATATATTGGGGCGTAGGTATTTCTATCCGTTGATAAGCGAATTTTCTACTTATCGAGGATTGGAATCGGCTAAGCCTGAGAATCTATTAGTAGCAAATCGGGTGGCAAATAGTGTAATATGTTTGCCTATATATAATTCTTTATCACAAATAGAAATCGATAGAGTAATATCGGTTATATCGAAATAATCTTTTTATGATTGGTAGTACGTCTTTTTTAACGGAAGAAGAAATAAAATCGTTAGGGTTTAAAAAATATGGAGATAATTTGAAAATTAGTCGTTTTGCTCATTTTTATACCCCTTCTACTATTGAAATAGGTAATAATGTCCGTATTGACGACTTTTGTATATTATCTGGGAATATTAAACTTGGATCAAATATTCATATTTCTGCTTATTGTGCACTTTATGGAGCCTATGGAATAACGATGTGTGATAATACAGGACTTTCTCCTCGTGCAACAATTTTTAGCTCAATGGATGATTTTAGTGGTGATTTTTTAATAGGTCCAATACATGATAAAAGCAAAATAAATGTTCAGGGTGGTTCCGTTTTGTTAGAAGAATATGTGCAAATTGGTTCAGGAAGTATATTGTTTCCAAAGTTGAAAATATCTAAGGGGTGTGTAGTTGGAGCTATGTCTTTGGTTAATAAAAGCCTTGATGAATGGGGGGTATATGCAGGAATACCTGTAAAAAAAATTAAAGAACGCCGTAGAGGATTATTGAATTTATAGTTTTATGAAGCCATTGGTAAGTATTATTTGCATTACTTATAATCAAGCTGAATATTTATCTTCATGCTTAGATAGTATTTTTTCTCAGCAGGTGGATTTTCAAGTAGAATTGATAATACATGATGATGCTTCTACAGATAGTACAACTGAAATAATTTCTCAGTATATCAAGAAATGCCCTTTTCAGATTAAAACTATTCTACAAAAAGAGAATCAATATTCTAAAGGAATTGATATTTTTTCAAAATATATATATCCTAAGGTCGAAGGTAAATATATTGCTATTTGTGAAGGAGATGATTATTGGACGGATTCTCGGAAACTATCTATTCAAATTAAAATGTTAGAAGCAAATCAATCTTTTTCGGCAACAGCTCATCAATCTACTGTTATATATGAAAAAGAAAATAGGGAACATTTGTTTTGTCTATTACGAAAGAATATAATAAAAATGGATGATGTTATGGGAAATCGTATTTTTCATACTGCATCTTTTGTTTTTAGAAGTGACATAATTCCCTTGCTTTCAATAGACATAATTCCTTTTGCTTATGATCGTTTTTTATTTCTAGTTTGTTCGTTTTATGGTGATATATATTATTTTTATGATAATATGTGTGTATATCGAAAGAGCGAAATAGGTATTACTAGTCATATAACTTATCAAATTCACAAACGGGATTTATTTGTCCCGAAAAAGTTGAAAGAAATAAATTCTAATTTTCCATATTATAGATATATGGCTTACGTTAATAAGGCTATGTTGTCTTCAGTGGATATCTCTCTCTGGAATTACATATGCCATTCTGTAACATTTTTGTTCTATTCTTTCTCATACTTTCCTAGAAATATTATGGATATATATAGGTGGGGGTATTTGACAGTTTGGTGGATGACTAAAGGTCGAAAATTTCGTATGAAATGAGTTTGATAGTATTCTGCTTTTTTACTCTCATATTTTTACTTTTAAAAAAAAGTAGAATGGATTTTTTATCAAAAAAATTCTTATATGTTTTTTTGTTTTGGTGGGGTGCATATTTATTTTGTTCTACATTTAATCCTTGCGACTTATTTCTTGTTTCAAATGAAACATACATTATATTGTTAGGGTATGTTGTTTCTTTTTTAATAGGTTTTAGTATATTTCCTATAAAATACAATCATTCAATTTATAAAAATAGAGCTAATATTTTAGCCATAAAAACTAATTGGTGGTATGTGTTAGCAGGAATATCAAGTATCATTATTCTATATAATTATATTTGTAAGTATTTGTTGTTGTTAGAGGTGGTAGGTGCAGATGAAGCAAGAGAGTCTCTTTTTGAATCTGGGCTTCTGTTTAGTACAAATTATGAGATATATTTATTTCAGTTTCTGTTTACTCCTTTTCAAACAATAGTGCAGTTCTTTTTAGCTTATTGTATAGTCTTCAAGAGCAAGTTTCCTCCTATATATTTAATGTTATTTGTTCTCTATTTTTTTCTTTATGGCTATTTAGGAGGAGGAAGGGCTAACTATCTAGCTCTCTTTTTATATGTTATATTGTTATTTGTACTAAGAACCCAGATTGCTTCAAAATTACATTGCAATATTCGAAAATATTCTTTCAAATTTACTTTTTTCCTTTTTTTCTTTTGTGCAATAATTTTTGTGATTGTTTCTATTCAAACTACATTGAGAAAAGGAGTCACTGATATAGATGGACAAACCATCCTTATGGGATTTGAAGAATTGTTGTCCCAATTTGTATGGTATATGTTGGGACCTATTAGAGCGTTAGATTATGCTTTTGAGTATCAGTATGATTCCTTTTTAGGCTTGTGGTATGGAAGAGCAACTGTTGGTGGATTTGATACACTTTTAAAGATGTTTATTCATGCGTTAGGAGGAAGTTATACAACCGCTAATCAAGTTATAGGTGGCTATCTTCAAGAACATCTAATAACTGTCGGTTATGGTATAACTTTCAATTTTGCTTATACAGCATTGATATTTTATTATTTAGATTTTGGTTACTTTGGAATATTGTTGTGGCCATTCTTTTTGGGAATAACAACTCGGTTTACTGTTTATAAGTTTCAGAAAAAAGCAACTTTCGCAAGATTGATATTAATGTTATTCTTTTTTTATACTGCAATATTTGCGACTTTTTCATGGACTTTTTATAAAACAGCTTCAGTAGTGTTAATTATATTACTAATTATATACCAGAAATATGAACAAAAAAGTTTATGTCGGCATGAGTGCTGATATTATTCATCCAGGGCATTTGAATATTATTCACGAGGCCCAGAAATATGGTTCTGTAACTGTTGGAGTATTGACAGATGCTGCTATTGCTAGTTATAAACGTTTGCCATATTTGACTTATGAACAGCGTTCGCTAATTGTGAAGAATTTGAAAGGCGTTGAAGAAGTGATTCCCCAAACAACTCTTGATTATGTTCCTAATTTAGAGTTGATAAAACCTGATTTTGTAGTTCATGGTGATGATTGGAAGGATGGTATTCAAAAAGAAACTCGTCAACGTGTCATAGATACAATTTCTAAATGGGGTGGTAAAGTGATAGATGTTCCTTATACAAAAGGTATATCTTCCACCCAGTTAAATACCCAGTTAAAGGAAATTGGTACTACCCCTGAAATTCGCTTGAAACGTCTAAAACGTCTGATTTCTGCCAAGAAAATTGTTCGAATATGTGAGTCTCATAGTGGATTAACAGGTTTAATTATCGAAAATACGAGTGTTGAGGTTAACGGTATTAAACGTGAGTTTGATGGAATGTGGTCTAGTAGTCTTACTGATTCTACCTCTAAAGGAAAACCGGATATTGAAGCTGTTGATTTGACTACCCGTCTTCATGATCTGAATGACGCTTTGGAATGTACAACTAAACCCGTAATTTTTGATGGAGATACAGGTGGAAAAATAGAGCATTTTGTATTTACAGTTCGTACTTTGGAGCGCTTAGGGATATCAGCAGTTATTATTGAAGATAAAATTGGTCTGAAGAAGAACTCGCTTTTTGGAACAGACGCTGTTCAAACCCAGGATACAATTGAAGGTTTTTGCGATAAGATAAAGGCTGGTAAGCGTGCTCAGATAACGGCTGATTTTATGATAATAGCTCGTATTGAGAGCTTTATTGCAGGTAAAGGTCTGGATGATGCAATGGAACGTGCATTAGCATATATTGAGGCTGGTGCTGATGGCATTATGATTCATAGTAAGGATAAATCGGGTAAGGATATTAGGGAGTTCTGTATGACTTTGCGTAAGAAGCATAAATCCATACCTATTGTGGTTGTTCCTACAACATATAATCATATAACAGAAGATGAATTAGCATCATGGGGAGTGAATGTAGTAATTTATGCCAATCATATGCTTAGAAGTGCATATCCCGCCATGCTAAATACAGCAAAGTCCATTTTGGCTAATGCCCGTTCATATGAAGCTAATGATTTATGTATGCCTGTCAAAGAAATATTAGAATTGATTCCGGGTACTAAATAACTTCGTTTATATTCTATTAATTTGAGATTCTTGTTATTATGATATCTTCAAAATTTTTCATTGATTCTCTTTGCTCCATGCAAATGGATTTCTTTACGGGAGTTCCCGATTCTTTATTGAAAAATGTGTGTGCATATATCACCGATCATTTTGTTACAGAACGAAATGTTATCGCGGCCAATGAGGGAGCTGCAGTTGGTTTAGCTGCAGGATATTATTTAGCCACAAAAAAAATACCAGTTGTTTATATGCAAAATTCCGGTCTTGGCAATGCTGTCAATCCTTTAATGTCATTAACGGATAAAGAAGTTTACAATATTCCTTTATTGTTACTTGTGGGATGGCGTGGCGAGCCAGGAGTAAAAGATGAGCCCCAGCATATTAAGCAGGGCAAAGTGACACTTCCTTTACTTGAAGCTATGGGTATAAAATATGCCATTATGTCTCAAAATGAAACAGAATTCTTATCTCAATTGAATTATGCCAATTTTTATATGAATGAGACACATGAACCTTTCGCTTTTGTAATTCCCAAAGGAACTTTTGAGGAGTATAAGCTTCAACAAGATGGAGAGGTGATATTACCTTTGAAAAGAGAGGCTGCTATTCAACTTATAGCTTCTTCATTGTCAAAAGAGGATATTATTGTCTCTACTACAGGTATGATATCACGTGAGTTATTTGAATACCGTACTTCTGCTTTTATGGAACATGAGAAGGATTTTTTGACAGTAGGTTCTATGGGGCATGCTTCTCAAATAGCATTAGGCATTGCTCTTGAGAAAAAAAAATGCAAAGTTTTTTGTTTCGATGGTGATGGATCAACTTTAATGCATATGGGATCGCTTGCAATAATAGGTTCCTTACATCCAGACAACTATGTACATGTTATTTTTAACAATGGGGCTCATGATTCTGTAGGTGGACAACCCACAGTTGCCTTTAATATTGATTTGTGTAAAATAGCTCAGGCTTGCGGTTATGAGGCAGCTTTATCTGTTTCAGACAGTGATAGCTTATGTGAAGCCCTTAAAAGAATTACGTATATGCATGGTCCTATTTTGTTAGAGGTTAAGGTAAGAAAAGGAGCACGTAAGGATTTGGGACGTCCGACTACTACTCCCTTACAAAATAAAGATACCTTTATGCTTTTCTTGAATAATCAATGATTTTATGGAGCAGCGTTGTTTTTTGGGAGAGTCTTCAATCGAAAATTTGCTCTTAGTTTTGAAGGAGTTTTCTTTTTCTCACCTTTTTTTGGTGCGTGGCAGAAACTCTTATGAGACTTGTGGTGCCAAATCTATTATGACTGCTGTTTTTAGTGAATTAGATTGTGAAGTAACGGAGTATTTTGATTTTGAAGAAAATCCTAAAATCGAAGATTTGGAAAGAGGGTTATTACTATTACGTAAGTACTCTTGTTCTGTCATTGTCGCTGTTGGTGGAGGTAGTGTATTGGATATGGCTAAACTACTTCGCTTTTTTTATTCTTATTCTGGTGAGCCTACAAGTGGTAAATTTGAAAAAGAGAAAGATTTGCTTCCATTGATAGTTCTTCCCACTACAGCCGGTACGGGAAGTGAGGCGACCCATTTTGCAGTATTGTATAAAAATAAAGTGAAATATTCTGTAGAACATAATGCTATTTTACCTGATGTTGCAATTGTATATCCCCCATTCACATACAATACTCCGAGGTATTTGACAGCTTGTGCAGGTTTTGATGCTTTGGCTCAGGCTATAGAGGCTTACTGGAATGCTTATGCTACAAAAGAGTCAGATGAATTTGCTAAGAGAGCAATTGAACTTTTGTGGCCTAATTTACCATTAGTTGTAAATTCTCCTACTAATAGTATGAGAAATAAAGTGTCGGAGGGGGCTTATTGGGCTGGTCGTGCTATAAATATCACTAAAACGACTGCGCCTCATGCTTTCTCTTATTCATTTACAACTTATTATGGGTATCCACATGGGCATGCAGTAGCAATGACATTTCCTTTTTTTTGGTCAATAAATATGGATATACATAGAATTAGAAAAAATATATCCCCATCTCTGTATAAACAAAAGATTGAATATTTAAAAAATCTGTGTAATATTGATATTGGTGACTATATAGAAAAAAGAATTTTATTGCCATTGAAGTTGCCGGAAAATTTTAATAAGTATTTCATTTTAGAGAGTGTAAATAGGCAGCGATTGCAAAATAATCCAGTGGACTTAGATGATTTTAGTGAATTGTTTTGAAACATATTATGAAGGAGTTGTCTTGTGATGAATTTAAGCAAATTCAGATACAAATATTGAGTGAAATAAAAATATTTTGTGAAAAAAATGGGTTGAATTATTATTTAGCGTATGGAACTTTATTGGGAGCTGTGAGGCATCAAGGTTTTATTCCTTGGGATGATGATATTGATATAGTAATGCCTCGTATTGATTATTTAAAATTTGAAAAGTTATTTAAACATGATAGATTCGAATTTCTTTCAATAAGTAAGGATGCTACTTATCCTTATCATTTTGGAAAAGTTTTAGATAAAAATACAATATTAGTAGACGATTCTTCCTCTTCCTATGATATCGGGGTTAATATAGATGTTTTCCCGATAGATGGTCTGCCAAGTTCAGAAATGAGAAAAAGAATACATTGTCATTTTGTTTGGTTTTTGCAAAATATTGCAACTCTTAAATTAATGAAATATGTGAGAAAAAGAGGAATGATTAAAAATATCATTCTTGCATTCTTGAAATTTATTTTTATTCCCTTTCCATTATATACAGTTTTAAAAGCTATAAACAACTATGCAATGAAATATTCTATGGAGAAATCATCAGAATATCTTTTGGAGGGAGCTTATAAGAATAGGGAGGTCGTTTGTGCTTCTATTTTTCAAAGTAAAATGAATGTTGTGTTTGAAAATGAGTCTTATAGTGCACCTGTTGGGACAAATTCATGGCTTATGCAACTCTATGGAAATTATATGGAAATGCCCCCTGTTGAAAGACGGATTTCAACGCATAATTATAAAGTATTGCAGAAATGAATCAGAAAGAAAAAGAATGGTTAGCATCCTTATTACTTGTACGGGATATATTGGATAGATTCTCTATAAAATATATTTTAGATACAGGTACATTATTGGGTGCAGTCCGAGACAGAGCATTTATTCCTTGGGATGATGATATTGATATCGCAATAATTGATTTCTTATTTGATAAACATTTAGCGAAAACAATAGGAAGAGAGCTCTATTTAGTAGGGTTTGATGTAATTATTACTGCAAATACAGTTCATCTACGTCGTTGTAATTGCGAAATAAATTTGAAATCATATTTGCGAAATGGTACTTTTTATAATTCAACAATGACAAAAGTAGAAGGATCTGATTTATTATATTCAATTTATAACTGTTTAAGACGACTTGCTCTTTATAGAAACTCTCATTCTTTTTCTCGTCAAGTAGTGAATTTTATTTATTTTATAATTTCGTTTATGAACTATTTAGGTGGGGCTTTTTTGCAGGATTTACTTATAGCTAAATCTAAACCTAAAATTCGTAAGATTGTAATTCCTGCCTATTTGTTGTCGAATACAAAAGATATTCTCTTTTATGATGAGTATTTTAAAGTTCCAATTGATGTGAATGAATATTTGACTTTACGATATGGCAAGAATTGGAATATTCCTAATAGAAATTATAATTATATAACAGATGATTTATCCCTAAAATAGTTTTAATCTTTATGCTTACTCTTCTTCAAATTAGTATAGAGGTGAATTCTGGTTCTGTAGGACGTATTGCTGAACAAATAGGGCAAGTAGCTCTTGCACATGGTTGGAAGAGTTATATAACTTATGCTCGTAATCATTTGCCTAGTCAATCTATGACTATTAAAATAGGTACAAAATGGGATGTGTATTGGCATGGAATTATGACACGTTTGTTTGATACTCATTGTCTTCACTCTACTCGAGCCACTAGAAGATTAATACAACAGATTGAGGAAATTCATCCTGATATTATTCAACTTCATCACATTCATGGGTATTTTTTGAATATGGAGGTTTTATTTAAGTATTTATCTTCTATTTCTACACCTGTGGTATGGGTTTTTCATGACTGTTGGTCAATGACTGGGCATTGTGCTCATTTTGACTATGTCGGATGTGAGAAATGGTTGACGCATTGTGAGACTTGCGTACAAAAGAAAATATATCCTGGAAGTGTATTAATAGATAGGTCTTTTAAAAATTATGAACTAAAAAAAAAGTTGTTTACATCTATGGAAAATTTGACTATTGTGCCGGTATCACAGTGGCTAGGAATGATTGTAAAGAAATCATTCTTGAAAAATTATCCAATAAATGTAATTCAAAATGGAATTGATCTAAAACTTTTTTCTCCTCAATCCTTGCAGAGTGTATGTGCCATGAGAAATAAATTGGGATTAGCAGAGCAAACTAGTGTTTTATTAGGAGTAGCTAGTATTTGGGATAAACGCAAGGGGCTTGAGGATTTCGTTCAATTGTATAACATGATTTCTGAAGATTGGGTTATTGTTTTAGTGGGATTATCAAAAACACAGTTGAAAGAAATCCCCGATGGCATAATTGGAATTGAGAGAACTGAAAATGTTACTCAATTAGCTACTTTGTACACTTTAGCTTCTGTCTTTATTAACCCAACTTGGGAAGATACATTTCCAACAACAAATCTAGAATCTTTAGCTTGTGGAACACCTGTCATTACATATCGGACTGGCGGAAGTGTTGAGTCTGTATCAGATGAAACTGGATATATTGTAGAAAAAGGGGATATAAAAGGCATAAAGAGGGCTGTAGCTGAAATAGTAAAGCGAGGAAAAGAAGTTTATCATCATATATGTCGAAAACGAGCTGTTAAATATTATGATAAAAATGAACGCTTTGAAGATTATATAAAATTGTATGATACTTTGTTAAAGTAGAAAAGAGTATGGATAAAAATTACCAAGTATGTACCCATTGTGTAATGGATACGACTGATTCTAATCTGACTTTTGATGAAAATGGTGTATGTGACAGATGCCGAGAGTATGAACAACATATATTACCTTGGTGGAACCATGGCAAAGGCCACGAAGTTGAGTTGAAAGCCATTTTGGAGCAAGTAAGAATCTCAGGAAAAGGTAAAAAATACGATTGTATTTTAGGACTGAGTGGTGGATTGGATAGTTGTTATATGCTGCATCTTGCAGTCAAAGAGTGGGGGCTTCGTCCCTTTGTGTTTCATATTGATGCCGGATGGAATCTGCCTGTAGCAGAAGAGAATATTAAAAAGCTCTGTGATAAACTGAATGTCCATCTTCATATTCAGAAGTTGGATTTTGAAGAGTTGAAGCAGATGCAGATTGCATTTTTCAAGACCGGACATGCCGGGTTGGATGTTCCTCAAGACCATGCTTTCATTGCTCAAATAGATAAATATTCGGAAGAATTGGGTGTGAAATACATTTTGAATGGTTATAATATTTGTACTGAAATTGTTGCTGACCCAGACTCTTGGTTTGATGGTGCAGGACCTACGGCAGATAAAACCTATGTAAAGGATGTATTAAAAAAGCACGGCAATGTGAAGACTAAGAATTATATTTATACTACAGGTTTTAAACATAAATTTGTTCTTCCATACATAAAAGGAGTAAAGACGTTGCAACTCCTAAATTATGTTCCTTTTACAAAAGCTGAAATGTTGGCAACCCTTCAACGTGAATATGATTATCAACCTTATGGGCAAAAACATTTTGAGGATTTGCTTACTAAGTTTCTAGAGGCTTGGTGGCTTCCTACTCGGTTTGGCTATGATATTCGTAGGGCGCAATTATCAAGTTTGATTATTACGGGACAAATGAGCCGTGAAGAAGCTCTTGAAATTTTAAAGAATCCTCCTGCTTCTGATGAGGAGTGTAAAAAGATGTTTGATGAAGTGGCAGAGAAACTGGCTATTAGTAAGGAAGAACTAATGTCATATCATAAATTGCCGAAAAAATACTTGCACTATAAGAATAATGCCTGGGCATTTAAGATTGGTATTAGACTTTATCAACTATTGGGATTGGATAAAAGAATTAGAAAATAGGAAAAATATTAGTGAGTTATGTCTATATTCAAGGACAAAGTTTTATTAATCACCGGAGGCACCGGATCTTTTGGTAACGCTGTATTGCGTCGTTTTCTTGATAGTGACATCAAGGAAATCCGTATTTTTAGCCGTGACGAGAAAAAGCAGGATGACATGCGTCATCACCTGCAAAATCCCAAAGTAAAATTCTACATTGGTAATGTCCGTGACCGCCAGTCTGTGGACGGTGCCATGATGGGAGTGGATTATGTGTTTTCCGCCGCCGCCTTGAAGCAGGTTCCCAGTTGCGAGTTTTTCCCGTTGCAGGCTGTGCAGACCAATGTGATCGGTACCGACAATGTACTGGAATCCGCCATAGCGCATGGTGTAAAGAATGTAGTAGTGCTTTCTACCGACAAGGCTGCCTATCCCATCAATGCCATGGGCATCAGCAAGGCCATGATGGAGAAGGTTGCCATAGCCAAGGGCCGTGCGCTGGGTGAAGAGGCAGGAACGACCATCTGCTGCACCCGTTACGGCAATGTGATGGCAAGCCGCGGTTCTGTAATACCGTTGTGGGTGGAGCAGATAAAGAACGGCAGGCCCATTACGGTAACGGACCCCAACATGACCCGCTTCATGATGACGCTGGACGATGCCGTGGATTTGGTAATCTATGCGTTTGAACACGGGCATAACGGTGACCTGTTCGTGCAGAAGGCTCCTGCCGCCACCTTGGATGTACTGGCGCAGGCCTTGAAGGAAACATACGCGCAGGTTGATCCGAAATACGGTGAGACGGAGGTGAAGACCATCGGCACGCGCCACGGCGAGAAACTGTATGAGACACTGGTAACCCGCGAAGAGATGGCAAAGGCTGTCGACATGGGCGACTACTACCGCATCCCCTGCGACACCCGTGACCTGAACTATGACAAGTTCTTCACGGAAGGCAATGAGGATATTGCCCGTATAGAGGACTATCACAGCCATAACACCGCCCGCCTGGATGTGGAGGGCATGAAAAAGCTTCTTTTGAAACTCCGCTTCATCCGCGAAGACCTCGGAATGGAGGAAAAGGCGAAGAGCGCGGAAATCAAGAGTGAATAAGTCTTTAATTTGAATAATACAACAGGAAAGAAAGAGGGAATGTATTGTTCCTTTAGAAAAAAAAACTATCTTTGCCATATTGAAACTAATAATTGAGAATATGGCAGCAACAGTATTAAATTCAGTTCAACAACATCTTTTGAAGATGTTTGCTTTTGATGGTTCGGAGGAGCGATTGAATGAAGTTAAAGAAGTGTTGACCAAATATTTTTCTCAGAAGTTAGATGACCGCTTGAATGACTTATGGGATTCGGGAGTTTTAAACCAAGAAAAACTTGATGAACTGAGAAAAATTGATGTCCGTACACTTCCGAAGAGATGAATAGAATTGTATTAGATACAAATAGCTTGATACAGTGCATTTCTCCCAAAAGCAGGTACCGTAAGATTTGGGATTGCTTTTTGGATGGAACGAATCAGTTATGCGTTTCTGATGAAATTCTTAATGAATATGAGGAAATATTAGAACGTTTGGCAGGTGTGGAAATAGCTAAGCTGGTGATTGATGTCATTCTCAATAATCCTTATACTTTGTTCTTTACTCCTTATTATAACTTCAATCTGATAAAATCAGATCCGGATGATAATAAGTTTGTGGACTGTGCAGTTGTGGCTAATGCCAAGTTTATTGTTACGGAAGATCATCATTTTCATATATTGAAGCAATATAATTTCCCAAAAGTAAGTTTTATAGGTTTGGATGATTTCTGTCATTCACTATGAATATCTTCTCTTTTCTGTGACAAACAGAACCCATTAGTTTATGAAAATCTTAGTAACCGGCTCCCGAGGGTTCGTCGGCCGGAACCTTGTATCCCAGCTGCACAACATCCGTGACGGGAAAGCCCGTAATTACGGCATTGCAGGTGAGGAACTTACTATTTACGAGTATGACATGGACAGTGACCCTGCCGAACTGGATGTCTATTGCAGACAAGCTGACTTTGTCTTCAATCTGGCAGGCGTGAACCGTCCCCAGGATGCGTCTGAGTTTATGAAAGGGAACTTCGGCTTCGCCTCCATGCTGCTTGATACATTGAGGAAGTACGGAAATACTTGTCCGGTAATGATTTCCTCTTCCACGCAGGCCGCACTCGACAACCCTTACGGTGAATCGAAGCGGGCAGGGGAGCAACTGTTGTTCGAGTACTCCAGGGAAACGGGTGCAAGGGTACTGGTGTACCGCTTCCCGAATGTTTTCGGCAAATGGTGCCGCCCCAACTATAACAGTGCGGTGGCCACTTTCTGCAACAACATCGCCCATGACTTGCCCATCCGGGTGAACGACCCTTCGGTGGTGATGCATCTGGTTTACATAGACGATGTGGTGGACGAGCTTGTCTCTGCCCTGAGCGGCAGGGAACACCGCAACGGGGATTATTGCGAAGTGCCCGTAGTACATACCGTTACCTTGGGCGGCATTGTGGAACTGATAAGGTCTTTCAGGCAAATGCCCGGTACCTTGTCCGTTCCGGATTTGAGCGATGCCTTTACAAAGAAACTCTATTCCACATACCTCTCATACCTGCCTGAAGAACGGTTCAGCTATCCCTTGAAGATGAATGTGGACGACCGTGGCAGTTTTACGGAGATTATCCGTACTTCCGACCGCGGGCAGTTCTCGGTGAACATCTCCAAGCCGGGCGTTACGAAAGGCCAGCACTGGCACCATACCAAGAACGAGAAGTTTGTGGTGGTGAGCGGACACGGTCTGATACAGCTCCGCAAGATAGGTACGGAGGATGTTGTCAGCTTCGAGGTAAGCGGCGGGAGGATGGAGGTCGTGGAGATGATTCCCGGCTATACGCACAACATTGTCAACCTTTCGGAAACGGAAGACCTGGTGACCTTCATGTGGTGCAACGAGTGTTTCGACCCGGCACGTCCGGACACTTATTCTGAAAAAGTCTGAAACGAGTTAAAGAATATAGGAACAGATGGAACTAAAATTGGATTATTCGCAAGTCAGGTTTCAGGAGAACGGCAGACTGAAACTTCTGATTATAGTGGGCACCCGTCCGGAAATCATCCGCTTGGCGGCTGTCATCAACAAATGCCGCAGTTATTTTGACTGTCTTCTGGCCCACACCGGCCAGAATTACGACTATAACCTGAACGGTGTCTTCTTCCGTGACCTGAAGCTGAAAGCCCCCGATGTGTATATGGATGCCGTCGGTGATGACCTCGGTGCCACGATGGGGAATATTATCAACGCCAGCTACAAGCTGATGGTGCAGGTGAAACCTGATGCTGTGCTGGTGTTGGGAGACACGAACTCCTGCCTGAGCGTGATAGGCGCGAAACGTCTGCATATCCCCATCTTCCATATGGAGGCAGGCAACCGCTGCTTTGACGAGTGCCTGCCTGAGGAGACCAACCGCCGTATTGTGGACGTCATTTCCGATGTGAACCTCTGCTATTCGGAGCATGCCCGCAGATACCTGAACGCTTCGGGCGTGGCGAAAGAACGTACATACGTAACCGGTTCGCCCATGGCGGAAGTCCTGCATGAGAATTTGTCCGAAATAGAGTCTAGCGATATTCATCAGAGGTTGCATCTCCAGAAAGGTAAATACATCCTGCTTTCCGCGCACCGGGAAGAGAACATTGACACGGAGAAGAACTTCCTGTCCCTTTTCAGCGCGGTTAACGCTATGGCCGAGAAATATGACATGCCCATACTTTACAGTTGTCATCCCCGTAGCAGGAAACGTCTGGAATCAAGCGGCTTTGCACTTGACAGTCGTGTGATTCAGCATGAACCTCTCGGTTTCCACGACTACAACTGCCTGCAGATGAACGCCTATGCCGTTGTGAGTGACAGCGGTACTCTGCCTGAGGAGAGCAGTTTCTTCACTTCTGTGGGGCATCCTTTCCCTGCTGTATGCATCCGTACCAGTACGGAGCGTCCCGAGGCTCTTGACAAGGGTATCTTTGTCCTTGCCGGCATTGATGGGAAATCCTTGCTTCAGGCTGTAGATACTGCCGTGGAGATGAATAGGAATGAGGACGATGGCCTGCCGGTGCCCAATTATACGGATGAGAATGTATCGGCCAAGGTTGTGAAGTTGATTCAGAGCTATACGGGGGTGGTGAACAAGATGGTTTGGAGAAAATAATGGTGAGACATGCCTAAGAAAATCTTGATACATAGCCTGATTTTCAGTCCGGATGGAGTTTCGACAGCCTATCTTTATAATGATATTGCTCTGAAATTCCAAGAAAACGGTTATGAAGTATTGGTATTGACAACTACGCCTCATTACAATGTTGTGGAATCACAACTGGCAGTACAACCTCTGAAATGGAAGGTTTGGGGGATTTGTAAAGAAAGCTGTTTTCATGGAATCAGAGTTCTTCATGTACCCCAGAAGAAATTCAGAAATACATTTCTGCGTGTCCTGGGATTTGTCTATTGGCATATTATCTCTTTCCTGATTGGTTTGTTCCAGAGAAATATAGATGTCATACTGTCACCTTCCCCTCCTTTGACTATCGGTGTAATAAACATTTGGCTGGCGAAAATCAAGGGATGTAAAACCATATATAATGTGCAGGAAATATATCCTGACATCTTGAAACGAAAGGACGGGCTTGTTATAGAACAGCTACGTAGGATGGAACGGTATGTTTATAATAACTCAACGGCCGTAACGACAATAGACCAGGTTTTTTATAATGTAATAGCCGGAAGGTTTAAGGATAAGTCCAAGCTTTGTATAATACCTAATTTTGTAGATACAGAATTGTATAATTCTCAAGGTGGAAATGTAGAATGTCTGAATCCCCATTTTTTCCCTGCCACAGATTCTTTGAAATTGCTTTATGCCGGGAATATTGGTTATGCCCAAGATTGGGAGCCCTTAATTTGTCTGGCAGAAAAGACGAAAGGGGTTTCCATTGAATACTTTATAATCGGTGAGGGAGTCATGAAACCCGTTCTTGAGGAGAAAGTACGTGAGTTGGAGCTGGATAATGTGCATATTTTGCCCTATCAGCCCAGAAGTTTGATGCCGTCCATTCTTGCCTATTCAGACATCCAGTTTATTTTCATGAACCCTGAGATGGAGATGCAGGGATTCCCTTCCAAGGTTTATACAATCATGGCATGTGGTAGGCCTTTATTGGTCTGCTCGGGAAAGGATACGCCTATCATCAACTTCCTGCAGGAACATGGCTGTGCAAAATTGATTACAGAGAAGAGTTTGGAAAAGAAGGTGGGAGAAATGGCGGATTGGCTGAATTCCGTCTCAAAAAGTGAACTGGCTTTACTGGGTCGAAATGGTGTGGAGGTGATTAAGCGATTATATTCCAAGGATGTGGTAACTCAAAAATATGTAGACTTGGTTGAAACTTTATGAACATACGATATTTATCAGTCAATGATTAGGATAACTTGATATTTCCGGGTATCTTTGTGGAAAGATTGGATGTATGAGGAAGATTAAGCCATATAAGGAACAAGAACCGATGGTACCGAATGTTGGTGAACCGGTAGTTGTATATACGGGTAATGAGAATAATCCGAATATCGTTACGGAAGGACGTGATGACATTAGGCATGCTATTTCCGGTGAAGAATTATTGGATAGGCTTTGCCCTCGTATAAAGGCTTTGTTTGGATGAGAGTCGTATTATTCGCTTCCGAAGTAGAGGAGGATTTGTATGGGCTTATAAAAATACTTGTTGAGAAGGAGTATTTGGGTACTTATCCTTTTGCTATTTCTTATGTGGAAGAACTGATAGCTGATATTCAACAGAACATTCATTCTAAATTAAAAAAGAAAGCGCCCGCTTTTTTTGAGCGTTATGGTAAGGATATGTATTACATCACTTATCAACGTAATTCTAATACGACGTGGTATGTTTTTTTCTCTCTCATTGGAGATACTTATTTTATTAAATACATAACTAATAACCACATTTCCGGTCAGTATATTTTTTAGCATATTTCAATGAACATACTTATCACTGGAATCCACGGCTTTGTGGGGTCTAATCTCGTTGTTGCCCTAAAGGAACGTCATAGCCTTTACGGGCTGGATATTGTCGCTCCTGAAAAGGAGGGGGTGGTAAAGACTTTTTTCTGGAAGGATATTGAACCGGCTTCTTTTTCGATGCGGAATCTTCCTGAATTCGATGCCATTATTCATCTGGCTGGTAAAGCCCATGACACGAAGAACCGGTCCGCTGCCCAAGCCTATTTTGATATCAATATGGGATTGACCCAAAAGATATTTGATTTCTTTCTGGAATCGTCTGCGAAGAAGTTTGTATTCTTCAGTTCTGTGAAAGCCGCTGCAGACAGTGTGGTGGGTGATATGCTGACTGAAGATGTGGTGCCTGCTCCGATAGGACCGTATGGGGAGAGCAAGATAGCTGCCGAGAATTATATTCTTGGCAAGTTGAATGTTGAAAATGGAGAATTGAAAGTTAATCCGTATGATGACAAAAAGGTCTATATCCTGCGTCCTTGCATGATTCATGGTCCCGGCAATAAAGGCAATCTGAATCTTCTTTATAATGTGGTGAGGAAAGGCATCCCTTGGCCTTTGGGAGCTTTTGAGAACAGAAGGTCTTTTACTTCGATAGACAATCTCTGCTACGTGTTGGAAGGGCTGTTGACTAAGGAGGTGGCGAGTGGTATCTACCACATGGGAGATGACGAGGCCTTGTCCACGAATGAGCTGATAGCTTTGATGTGTCGGGCTTTGGAGCGTAAGCCGCATATCTGGAAGATAAACAGAGGACTGATGGAATTCTGTGCCCGGCTTGGGACTCTGCTCCATTTGCCTTTGAATACAGAGCGTCTGCGCAAGTTGACAGAGAATTATGTGGTGAGTAATGCGAAGATAAAGGCTGCCCTGGGAATTGACAGAATGCCGGTGAGGGCAGAGG